>ENA-UOOD01001805-UOOD01001805.1-human-gut-metagenome-genome-assembly--contig:-CS67-NODE-1805-length-20534-cov-4.584794_pt1 | contig 20534 bp, 16 predicted proteins | sample MGYA00242464_ERZ724011 | MGnify/ENA metagenome assembly ERZ724011 | reverse complement strand
TCCGCCCTGCACGGGGCTGCTGCCCCTGCGTCTGCCCTGCCCTGACGGCCCGTTGCGGCAGACCGGCCGGGGAGCCGGCGCCGCGGACCTCTGGCTGGCCGGCGGCCTTTCTCCTGCCCTGTGGCAGTCACTGCGGCACAGCCGGGTCGATCATGCCCTGGCAGCCTCGCTGCCGTATCATTATGAAGACCTGTCCGCTCAGGAGATGCGACCGCTGCTGCTGGACAGCCTTTTGCAACAGGCCCCGCCCATCGGGAGCCTGCCCTTCCTTGCGCCTTTTCCCCTGGAGATGCCTCATGCCTGAACTGGAGATAAATCTGGATGCCCTGGCCCATAATCTGCGTCTTGTGCGGCGCCAGGAACAGGCCTGGGGCTTCCGTTTCCTGCCGGTACTGAAGATGGTGGCTTCCCACCCGGACGTCGTCGATTTCCTGCGTACGCAGGGCTATGCCCGCTACGGCATCGCGGACATGACGGAGCATCTTCTGTACGGACAGGAACCGCCTGCACGCACAGGGCGCGTCCTGATCAATCTGGCGCCCCCGGACAGGGCGGATGACGTCGTCCGCCTGTTCGAACGCAGCGCCTTTTCCTGTGAGACGACCTTCCGGGCCCTGGATGCTGCTGCCCGTGCCGCGGGCCTGCATCACGAGGCCCTGCTCATGGTGGATATAGGCGACATGCGCGAAGGGATCCCGCAAGAAGATGCCCCCGCCCTGCTGCGGGCCGTGGCGACCGCATCGCAGCGTGCGGCCCATGGCCCGGGCGCCCATGTGGCGGGCATCGGCGTCAATCTCGGCTGCCTGTACGGGACATGCCCGGACGACGAGAACATGGCCCTGCTCGAAGCCCTGGCGGCCCGGGCAGGCGCCCTGCTGGGGCATGCCCTGCACCGGGTCAGCCTGGGCGGGAGCATCTTCTGGAACTGGTTCGCCCGCCGTCACGGGCATGGACCGCATCTGCCGCCCGGCTGCATCATGGAATTCCGCATGGGGGATCCCCTGCTGCTTGGCCGGGACATGTACCGGGACGAAATCCTGCTGGCCGGGGACTTCCGGCAGGATATCTTCCGCCTGTCGGCCACGGTGCTGGAAGTGACGGAACGGGACATCCGTCCGCCCCGACAGAGCGTCCACAACGGACGGGGGCTGCACGCCGACTGCCCTGATCTGGGAAAACGGCTCCGGGCACTGGTGGACTGCGGCAGTCTGCATACGGACGTCCGGGGCCTGTCCCTGGCCCGCCCGGACTGGCGGATATCCGATTTCAGCGGCAATTACGCCATCCTGGACTTGAGTGGCTGCCCGCAGGCTCCCGTGCCGGGAGAACATGTCCGGTTCATCCCGTCCTATTGGGCCGTGGCCCGTACCTGCCGTATGCCCCACATCCGCAAGACCCTTATCCACGATAGTCTGCCGGGACGAGCCCTTTCCGACTCCCGGCCCGCCTCTCCCCAGCAGGAGACGGCGCCCCTTTCGGAGGTTTCATGAAGACGTCACGCTATGTTGCCCCTGTGCTTGCCTGCCTGCTGCTCCTGCCCCTGCTGCTCCGGGACTGCGCCATTGCCGCCCCAGCACAGGACAATCCTGACGACGAAAAGATATGGCGGGAGATCTATGTGGAAGGCGGCCCCTTTTCCGATTACCAGCGCATCTTTCAGGGACTGGCCCTGGGACTGGAGGAACGCGGACTGATCGAGAACGGGCATGTGCCCCTGCCCAAGGACAGCGAAGAAGCCCGCGGCATGTGGGAATGGCTGCACCAGCATGCAGGCGGCAAACGTCTTGTCTTTCTCGCGGACGGTTTCTACTCCGCGGACTGGGACGGCCAACAGCGGGAAAAAGTACGCCAGGAGGTCCTGCGCCGCATCCGGGAAAAGAAGGACGTGGACATGGTCCTGGCCTTCGGGACCTGGGCCGGACAGGATCTTGCCGCGCAGGATCTGCCTGTTCCGGTCATCGTCTCGTCCGTGACCAATGCGGTGGACGCGGGCATCCTCCCCTCGGTGGAAGATTCGGGGCGGGACAATCTGGTGGCCCCCATCGAGCCTGACCGCTTCAAGCGCCAGGTCCTGCTCTTCCACGACATCTTCGCCTTCAAAAAACTCGGCATCGCCTACGAAGATACCCCGGCCGGCCGCGGCAGCATCGCCCTCAACGAGATCGAGGATGCCGCCAGGGAACTGGGGATCACCCTGCTGCGCTGTACCGATACCTTCGACATCCAGGACACGGACCTGGCCTCGGAGCGCCTGCTGGCCTGCCATAAAAAACTGGTGGACCAAGGGGCCGAGGCTGTTTACCTCACTTACAATGTCGGTCTGCAGGCCGGTGCCATGCGCAGGGTGCTGCAGCCGCTGGCCGATGCGCATGTCCCCACCTTTTCCCAGCTGGGCGCACCGGACGTGATCCACGGGGCCCTGCTGAGTGTGGCGCAATCCAATACGGCCGAAGAAGGCCGCTTCAGCGCCGGTCTGATGGAGGCCATCCTTAAGGGGGCACGCCCGCGTGATCTCTCGCCGGTCTTCGAAAGCCCCGTCAGCATGGCTCTGAACCTTTTCATGGCCACGCTCATCGGCTGGAACCCGCCGCTGGAAGTGCTGGCCGCTGTGGACGAATTCTATCAGGAAATGAAGTAGACGCAGCAGTCCCCCTCAGAACACACGAAACACGAAAGGCGTACCGGATACCGGTACGCTTTTTTTGTCTGCCGGATGCCGCGATCCCTTGGCTCACCTGCCTTTCTTCCGTATGCCTCCTCCGCCAGTCAGTTCCCCTCATCCTGTGCATGGCGGGTATTTCCGGGACATTTCCACTTTTTCGGCACTGACATCACGATCTGGAACGATGCGCCTCCATACTGCTGCCAACAGTGCCTGCACGAAGCCGGACTGTCTGTACAGGAGGATGGATATGGCGTCTCAGCCCCTCAAATATTTGCGGAACACTACCGGGATACCCTCATGCTGCCCCGGGGAGGAGCAATGCCGGCGACAGCATGTGATACATTGCCGGGACCCCCTCATGGAAGAACCTGCCCGGTCCAGTATGGCGCGCAGCACACACCTGCGGCGGCCCTACATGAAGCCGTTGTCCTTCTTGCTGGAGCAGGCCCCACCTTCCCGGATCCTGAACCTGATGGCCACCTGCCGCCTGGAGACCAGGCACAGGGACTTCCTCTGGCAACAGGGCCCCCAGGAGATCCGGCAGGCCCTGCTCGACTGTGACGGCTTCCTTACCAGCCTGACTGAAAGCCAGGCGCGGGATATCCTTACGACCGGGAATATCTCGTTGCTCTGCCGACTGGCCTCCCTCCTTCCGGGAAGAGCCCACGCCCCCTATCGCCTTTCCCGGATCACGCACGAGAAGCTGTGGCGGCATCTGCGCGAACACCCCGACATGCGCATCCGTGAAGCGCTGGCCGGCAATGACGACCTTCCCCCGGCATTTGGCATCCCTTTGGCCGACAGGATACGCCAGCATCTGCCTTTCAACTGGACGGCCTTTCGCGATCTGCGGCAGGACGACGTGGCCCTTTTGCTCCAGGCTCCCTATCAGCGGCTGCTCGAAGCGCTCCCGTTCGAGCAGTACATCAGCGACAGCAGCGTACGCAGGTCCTTCCTCCAGGGCGTGCGGGAGCATAAAGATCCGCTCGTCCGTCTGGAGCTGTCCGGAACATCGCAAACCCTCTCCCCTTACCTGCGCCGACACAGGGCGGAACTCTTTCCCGATGACCGGCTGACCTATCCGGACGGCATGCAGGAATCGTTATGCAAAACCGTCTGGGACACACAGATCGCGGAGGACAGTGCGACCTTGCAGCTCACCGCGTCCGGCAAACATCTTCCCCTCACCTACAGGCAGCTGACCGCGCTGGCGGCGTCCCTTGACCCATGCCAACGGGAACTGGCCGCTGCGCTGCTGGACCTGAAGATCCCCTCCCTGACCGAAACCATCATAGCCGGAGGCAGCCTTTCCTGCGAACAGATGGACAGCCTTTGGCGCTCGGGAGGGCTGGAGGTCCGCCGGGCCCTGCTGGGACAAGGCCGCTTCATTCAGCAACTGAATGCCGAACAGGCGCAGGATATTCTGGAAGCCGACGATATCCCCATGCTGTGGCAGCTTGCCCTGAGCATGAGGGAAGAGGCGCGCTCCCTCCTGCCTTCGGCTGATTCCATATTCGACAGGTTATGGCGCCATCTGCGCGAACATCCTGACATGCGTGTGCGTGAAGCACTGGCCCGCAATCCCCATGTGCCGCCGGACTACGCCTTTTCCGTGAGCGAGCGTTTCCGGCAGGACTTGCCGTTCTGCACGACAGCTTTCAGCCGCTTGCAGCAAAGCGATCTGGGGATGCTCTTCAAGTCGGCGCATACCTTGCTGCTCCAGCTCAGCCGCGAGATCGGAGGCATCGAAAACCCCAGTGTGCGGAAAAACGTCATTCGCTATCTGGCCCGCCACCCCGATCCTCTTGTCCGTCATGCGCTGGCCGGGCATGGCGGCATAGGACTCCGGCTCAGCGAGGACAGACAACTTTTTCACACTGTCCTCATGGACTTGAGTGAAGATCCTGATCTGCGGGTCTGCGCGGCTGCCCGGGAGAACCTGTTCCTGTGGGAATGCTGTTCCCCTGCGACATGAGGCGGGTATGGGGCAACGCCCCCTGGGCCGCAGGCCAGACTCCACAACGGATGGAGCCTGCCGGCCTGCCCACACGCCCACAGACTGTCTTCTCCGCGTAACGATGCGGCGCGACCGGAGTGTCCGGGGGCCAGTGCCAGCGACCTCAGACAGGCCCGCTATCGCATGTGTATCTATCTGCACGGCGGCCCTCTCTCCTGTTCTGCGAACCAGCAACACCAGAAAAAAGCGACATACCATGTGAGCAGCACATATTTTTTTCATAGTCTTCATATTATGGAACGATAACCTTGCATACTGCCCCTGTCAGGCGGTTTCCCATGCTCCGTAAGAACGGATCTTTTCCTGTTCGGGGCTAATCCCGGAATCTTTTCCTGACTGTGATACGACCGGCAGATTCCCGAATCTCTATGATGCGAAGCCTCTCCCGCACAGGAGAACAAGAGCGGCCCTGCCACCGACCTTCCTGATGAAAACATCTGTTACCACAACCAAGGAGAACGACATGATGTATCTGCGCCTGCATGAAAACGGTCCCGAATTCCCCATCGGCCACGACCTTTTGCTCGGACTGGCCAGAGCCCTGAAACGCCGGACCAGCTACCCGGACCTTGTTACTGCCCTGCTGGAGCTCCGTATCCCGTCCCTGACCAAGGAATTGCTCGGTGCACGTGCCCTGGAGACGGGACATATGGACCACCTTTGGGAGTCCGGTGACCAGAATATCCGGCGTGCCCTGCTGTCGGAGAGGGTCTTCATCAGAGACCTGACGGACAAACAGGCAGAAGACATCATCGAGGACGATGATATCGTCATGCTGTGTCATCTGGTTTACTGGATCGAACTTCTGGAGGGAGATCTTTCAGAACAGCGCCTGTCTCCTGCCAAACGTGATGCCTTATGGCTGTATCTGCGCCAGCACCCTGACATGCGCATCCGGGACTCCCTGGCTGACAATCCCGACTTGCCTAGTGCCATCGCCATCCCGGTGAGCGAACGGCTCAGGCTTGGTCTGGACTTGAACTACAGCGCCTTCCGGAGCCTGCGGCTGGACGAACTCCCTGCCCTGCTCCAGGCATCCTCCTCGGATCTCATCGACCTTGCCCGAAAAGTGGAAGATATCCCTAACCAGGAAGTCCGACATGCCGTTCTGGAAGTATTGCTTTCCTTCCCTGATCCGGTCGTGCGTATGGAGCTGGCGGAACATACGACCAAGGATACCGCCATCCTGACGAGGCTCCTTGCCGACACTGATCCCGGCGTCAGAGCGGCTGCCAGGGAAAACCTGGAAGAACTTCGCAGGGACGAGGAGGAAGAGGAGGAAGATGAGTGGGGAGATGACTGATCCCCGTCCCGCATGATCCACTCTGCCGGGAAGGAATCCTCTTCTTCCCGGCAACAATACTTCACCCGAAACGAGGCAAGCCCAGTTACAGGAGGCCCCTATGGGAAAGAAATGGTCAGAGAGCCGCCCGGCGGAAAAGATGCTCTCGCTCTACACCCTGCTGCTGACATCGTCGCAGCCTGTACGGCTCACAGAACTTTCCCGGCTCCTCAACTGCGCCAAGCAGTCCGTGACCCGGCTCATCGACCAGCTGGAAAGCTCCCATTTCGGCAAGATCGTCCGGCATCAGCTGGGGCGCCAGGTGGCCTACAGCCTGGACAGGCCCAGACACCGCCCCTGCACGAGCCTCGATGCCGAAGGGCTGCGCCAGCTGGCCCTTTGCCGGGAACTGCTGCTGCACTTCCTGCCGGATGACATGCACCGTGTCATGCGTGACAGCCTGTATCAGGCGGCCGCCCTGCTGCCGGACACAGAGAGCCTGCCGCCCGGCGGTATCGGCGGTCGGCTGAGCAAGGGCCGTATCGACTACGAGCCCTTTGCGGCCACGCTGGACTGTCTGACCCAGGCCATGCAGACGCGCAACGTCTGTACCGTGAGCTACCGTGCCGCTCTGCACCGGCAGGAAAAGACCTGGCAGTATGCGTCGCTGCGCCTGCTGGCCTATCGCGAGAGCCTGTTCGTGCAAGGCTATATGGTCACGGATGACGGGCCGGTGGAGCGCCTGTTCGACGATACGACCCTGCTGGCGCTGCATCGCATCACGGCCTGCCGCGTCACCGGGCGCAGCTCTGCCGCCCTGCCGGACATCCCCGCACCGTCCGGCGAGGGGCTGGGGATCATGGAAATGGAAGAAGAGCCTTTCGAGGTTAGCGTGTGCTTTGCCCCGGAGGCCGCTACCTATGCCGCCGAACGCCGCTGGAGCCAAGACCAGCGTTGCGAAATGCATGAGGACGGCTCCGTCACGCTGCATATCAAGGCGCATAACGAAGCGGAGTGCCTTTCCTGGGTACTGGGCTTTGGTGACAGGGCCCAGGTGCTGGCCCCTGACTGGCTGCGCAAGGAGGTCAAAAAAACGGTCTATGCCATGGCCCGCCTGTACCACACTCCGCGCAAACCGGCAGACACGGCCGAAAACGGCAGCTCTTCTGCCGCGGACTGAACCCTGCGGCTGCGGGAGTAGCCCACGATGCCGGTCCTGTGTGCATCCTTACCGGATGTTCCTCTATCAGGTACTTCGTCTTGGGCCACCCCGTTCGCATCCACGCAGGTTCCAGTCAGTCCGTACTCTACCTTTGCCCCAGCGCCTGAAGGGCTCCTGGGATACCCATGCTCCGCCCTGCTGTGATTCCCCTTTCCTATCACGGGTAATGGGAAAAAAGTATTTTGCGGCATCAGAAGGTTATGGCATAGAGTCTATTGTAAATGAAAATGAATTTTTATTCCATAACAAAGGACGGACTGCATGACCATTCATTCCACTTTCGGCAAGCTGGCCTTCTCTCTTGCCCTGGCAGGGACATTCCTTTTTCCCGGCCTTGATGCCCGGGCCACGGGTACTACCACCGACACCTTGAATTTTGTCAATTACCGGGATGTCCGTGATCTCAATCCCCACCTGTATGCCGGTGAGATGTATGCCCAGGAAATGATCTTCGAGACCCTGGTGGACATCACGGCCGACGGTTACAAGCCCTGCCTGGCCGAAAGCTGGGATATTTCTGCCGACGGCAAAGTCTACACCTTCCATATCCGCAAGGGCGTCACGTTCACTGACGGGACCCCGTGCGATGCTTTTGCCATCAAGGCCAACTTCGATGCCATCCTGGAAAACCGTGCCCGCCATACCTGGCTGGAGATGATGCACCTGCTGGAAAAGGTGGACGCACCTGATGCCCAGACCTTCCGCATCTTCATGAAGGCGCCGTACTGGCCCATGCTTACGGAACTGGGCGTGACCCGTCCCTTTGCCATCGTCTCGCCCAAGGCCATGAAAAACGGATCCACCAAGAACGGCGTGACGGCCTATGTGGGAACCGGGCCCTACAAGCTGACCAAGGTCGTCACGGACGAATACGCCGTGTTCAAGGCCAACGAGAACTACTGGGGCGAACAGCCCAAGATCAAGCGTGTGGTGGTCAAGGTCATCCCCGACAACCAGACCCGCATCCTGGCTCTGGAAAAAGGCGAGATCGACCTGATCTGGGGCAAGAACATGCTGGATGCCGATACCCTGAACAAATACAAGGACAGCAAAGGGTTCGGCGTTGCCCTTTCCGCCCCCACGTCCATCCGGCACATCGTCCTCAACGGGCAGAATCCCGTGCTTGCCGACATCCATGTCCGCAAGGCCCTGCAGCATGCCACCAACCGTGTCGCCATCGCCAAGGGGGTGTTCCACAATACCGAACTTCCCGCAGATACGCTGTATGCCCGCAGTGTCCCCTATTGCGACATCGATCTGAAACCCTACGAATATGACATGGCCAAGGCCGCCAGGATCCTGGACGAGGCCGGCTGGAAGCCGGGCTCCGACGGCATTCGCCAGAAGGACGGCAAGCGCATGGAGCTGGGGCTGCTCTACAACAGCAACAGCGTGACGGAAAAGACCATCGCCGAATACCTGCAGCATGAATACGGCAAGCTCGGCATCAAGGTGAGCCTGCGCGGCGAGGAAGAACAGTCCTATCGCGACAACATGAAGAACGGCCTGTTCGACATGATCTTCAACATCTGCTGGGGCATGCCTTACGACCCGCAATCTTCCATGGCCGCCATGCGCCAGCGCGTCTACGGTGATTATGCCGCCCAGCTTTCCCTGCCCGACAAGGCCCAGATCGATGCGGCCATCACGGAAATCATGTCCTCCACCGATCCGGTCCGCAGGCAGGAGCTTTTCACCTTTGCCCTGACCCATCTGCATGAGGATGCCATCTACATCCCCCTGACCTACGAGACCAACAAGGCGCTCTTCACCAAGCGTCTCAAGGGGGTGGGCTTCAACCAGACCCAGTACGAAGTGCCGTTCACCAGAATGTACTTTGAAGGGAAATAGCGGGACGGAAGTCCCCGCAGGGAAGGGCTATCCCGCCACAGGCCGGCCCTTCCCCGCCTTTCCCGCCCGGATCGCCTCGTGAAAAACTACATCATCATGCGCCTGCTGGCCACCGTGCCCCTGCTGCTGGGCATATCCTTCCTGTGCTTCGTCTTTATCAACCTTATCCCTTCCGACCCTGCCGAGGTGGCCCTGCGCATCCGCCAGACCCCCATCATCACGGAAGAACTCATCGCCCAGACCCGTGCCGAACTGGGTCTGGATCAGCCCTTTCTGGTGCGCTATGCCCACTGGCTCTGGGATTGCCTGCACTTCGACCTGGGCGTGAGCTACACCAATCCTGCCCGGACGGTGCTGGGCGAGATAGGCCGCTGTCTGCCGGCCACCCTGGAACTGGCCGGGCTCTCGCTGGTCTACGTCATCGTGCTCAGCCTGCCCATCGGCTTCCTGAGCGCCGTCTACAAGGACACATGGTTCGACCGCATCATGCGCGGCGTGGTCTTTGCCACCACGGCCATGCCCGTTTACTGGGTAGGCCTGCTGCTCATCTGGATCGTCAGCATCAAGCTGGACCTGCTGCCCACCAGCGGCTACGGGGGCTTTTCCAGCCTTATCCTGCCGGCCTTCACCGTGGCGCTGAGCTACATCTCCACCTATATCCGCCTGATCCGCAACAACATACTGGAAAACATGCGCGAGGATTATGTGCTCTATGCCCAGGCCCTCGGCCTGAAGCAGCGCAGCATCCTCGTACGCCATATCCTGAAGAACTCCCTGCAATCCTGCGTGACCGCCATCGGCATGAGCATCCCCCAGCTCATCGCCGGCACCATCGTGGTGGAGAACGTGTTCGCCTGGCCGGGTGTGGGGCGCCTGTGCATCGCCTCCATCTTCAATCGCGACTATCCGGTCATCCAGGCCTATGTGCTGCTGGTAGGCGTGCTTTTTGTCTTCTTCAATCTGTTCTTCGACATCCTGCAGTATGTGGCCGACCCGCGCCTGCGCGAAAGGAAAGCGTAAATGTTGCAACAACTTTTCAAGAATCCCATGGCCCTGCTGTGCATGGGGATCGTCCTGGTCACGGCCCTGCTGGGCATCTTTGCTCCGTGGGTGGCGCCCAACGATCCCTATGCCAACGACATCCTCAACAAATTCGACAGCCCCTCCTGGCAATATCCCCTGGGCACGGACCATCTGGGGCGCTGCGTGTTCTCGCGCATGCTCTTCGGCATACGGCCCACGCTCTTCCTTTCCCTGCTGACCATGCTGGGCACCATCGGGCTGGGCGTGATCATGGGCATCACCGCAGGCTACTTCCGCGGCACGGTGGATGAAGTCATCATGCGTGTGGTGGACGTCATGCTCTCCTTCCCCAGCCAGATCATCATCCTGGCCGTGGTCGCCCTGCTGGGGGTGGACATCCGCAATGTGGTCATTGCCAGCATCTTTATCAAATGGGCCTGGTACGCCCGCATGATCCGGACTGCGACCATCAAGTATACGGGCATGAACTTCGTGCTTTTCTCCCGCAGCATCGGTTCCGGAAACTTCTACATCCTCACCCGGCACATGCTTCCCTGCATCGCCGCTGAACTGGCCGTACTGGCCTCGCTGGATACGGGATGGGCCATCCTCAACATCTCTACCCTTTCCTTCCTCGGGCTGGGCGTCCAGGCCCCTGTGCCCGAATGGGGCGCCATGCTCAATGAAGCCAAGAACGTCATGGTCTCCAACCCCGAGCAGATGATCGTCCCCGGCATCGCCGTGGTGGTGCTGGTAGGGGCCTTCAACATGCTGGGCGACTGCCTGCGCGACGCCCTCGATCCCAAGGCGGTGCGCCAATGAACGATATCCTCACCGTCAGGGACCTGTCCGTCCACTTCCGACAGGGAAAGCGTCTGGTGCAGCTGGTGGACCGGGTCTCCTTTTCCGTGGCCAGGGGAGAATGCCTGGGCATCCTGGGAGAATCGGGCAGCGGCAAGAGCATGACCTGCAAGGCCCTGCTGGGCCTGCTGGACGACAACTTCCAGGTCACCGGCAGTTCCCGCTTTGAAGGTAAGCCCCTGCTGAGCCAGACACCGGAGCAGCTGCGCCGCCTGCGGGGCGGCAAGATCAGCATGGTCCTGCAAAATCCCATGTCCTGCTTCGATCCCCTGTACCGCATCGGGGAGCAGATGGCCGAGACCCTGCAGGAGCACACCGCCCTGAAAGGCAGGCCCCTGCAAAAAAGGATGGAGGACATCCTTCGCCTGATGCGCATCCACGATCCGGCGGACGTGCTGCGCAAATACCCGCACCAGCTCTCGGGCGGCATGTTGCAGCGCGTCATGATCGGGCTGGCCATCTGCATGCAGCCTTCGCTGATCATCGCCGACGAGCCAACGACAGCCATCGACTCCATCAGCCAGTATGCCATCATGCAAGAATTCCTGCGCATCAAGCAGCGCGGGGAAGTCTCCATGATCTTCATCTCGCATGACCTCGGCGTGCTGTCGCTCATCGCTGACAGGCTCATCGTCATGCATGACGGCAAGGCGGTGGAAAGCGGTACGGCACAGGAGATCTTCGACAACGCCACGGACACCTACACCCGCCACCTCATCAAACAGCACAGGGCCGTCATGTATCGCTTCCTGGATGCGCTGCATGCTCCTGTCCCCGGAAGGATACCCGCATGAACACACTGCTCCACGCAGACGACATCCACGTCTCATTCAAAAAGGAAAACCAGAAAAGCCTGTTCGGCCGGGAACGGCAGCAGGTCTTGCGCGGCATCTCCCTGAGCCTCCGCGAGGGGGAATGCCTGGGCATCATCGGTGAGTCCGGCAGCGGCAAGAGCACGCTGGGGCGTGTGCTTTCCGGCCTGCTCAAACCGGAGCGGGGCACAGTGCGCATCAACGGGCTGGATCTGTATGCCAGACGCTCCGCCCGCGAGGCTGCCGCCCTGCACCACAGCCTTTCCGTCGTCTTTCAGGACTATACATCTTCGGCCAATCCCCGTTTCAGGGTGGAACATATCATCGGGGAGTCCTTGCGGGCCCTGGAACGCAGTACGGGCCAGCGTGTGGACCGCCGCGCCCGGATCTGTGAGCTGCTGGAGCAGGTGGGCCTGCCGGCCGCGTTCATCTCCCGCTATCCGCATGAACTGAGCGGCGGTCAGTTGCAGCGTGTATGCATCGCCCGTGCCCTGGCCATCCGGCCGCGCATCATCCTTTTGGACGAGGCCATCAGCTCGCTGGACGCTTCCACCCAGGTACAGATCATGGATCTGCTCATCGAGCTGCGCCGGGATCTGGGGCTTTCCTACCTGTTCATCACCCACGACCTGACCTCCATCACCTACCTGTGTGACCGGGTCGTTTTCATCGACGCGGGCACCATCGTGGAACAGGTGGACGATATCCGGCGCATCGCCATGATCCGTAACGATTATGCCCGCAACCTGCTGGGATCCGTCATGGGCATCGGCGTGGAGCACGGCAGCGGGGCTGCCCGCACCGGGCAGGATCGTTACGCGGCCATTGCCTGAGAAGGATAGATTCATGCCCCCGGTTCCTCCCCAGGCGGCCGCCCTGTCCGCCCCCTCCCGCAGGGAATATGCAGCCATGCTGCTGCCCTTCATCCTCTCCACGGTGACGCAGCCGCTCATCGGCGCCGTGGATACGGCTGTCATGGGACGCCTTTCCGACCCTTCCTATATCGCGGGAGTGGCCGTAGGTGCCGTCATCTTCAATACCCTGTACTGGCTGCTGGGTTTCCTGCGCGTGGGCTCCACGGGCTTCAGCGCGCAGGCCCTGGCCACAGGGGATGCGGAGGCCGCCTGGAAGGCATTCCTTTTGCCGGGCATCATGGCCCTGCTGCTGGGCACGTTCATCCTGTTGTGCCGGGATGCCGTCTTTTCCGGTGCCATGTTCCTGTTGCGCCTTGATCCGGCTGCCAGAGAAGTCGCCGGGATCTATTACGACATCCTGATCTGGACGGCTCCCCTCTCGCTGCTGAACTACGCCATACTGGGCTGGCTCATGGGGCAGGCCCGCATCAGGGCCTCCCTGCTCATGCAGATAGGCGGCAATGCGGTCAACATGCTGCTCGACTTGCTTTTCGTAAGCCTGTTCGGCTGGGGGGTACCGGGAGTGGCCGCAGCATCCGTACTGGCCTGTCTGTTTGCCACCATCACCGGGCTGGTCGCCATGCGGGATTCCCTGCCTCCCCTCCCTGCCCCGCTCCCCAGTCTCGTCCGCGTGGGGGAAATGCTGCGCATGGCACGGGTCAACGGCAATCTGTTCCTGCGTACGGTCTGCCTGCTGACCCAGACCAACATCTTCATGATCACCACGGCATCTTTCGGGACCCTGACCATCTCGGCCAATGCCGTCATCCTCCAGATCATGCTGATCTTCTCCTATGTTTTCGAGGGGATCGCCAATACATCGAGCGTATTTGCCGGAAAGGCCGCCGGACAGGGCTGTGCCGCCATTCTGGAAAGGACACGGCGCCTTACCCTGCACTGGTCCCTGGCGGCGCTGCTGGGCATGACCCTGATCTACGCCCTGGGGCACACGCCTTTGCTGCGCCTGTTCACCGATCTGCCGGAAGTCCTGGCCGCTGCGGAACGGTATGCGGACTGGGGGATATGCTTCCCGGCATGCGCGGCCCTGGGCCTGACCTACTACGGCCTGTTCACGGGCAGCAGCCTGACCCGCCCGGTCTTCCTCTCCACCCTGCAGGCCCTCGTGGCTTTTGGTCTGGCCTGGCTGGCTTTTGTCCCTTTCTGGGGCAACCACGGCCTGTGGGGCGCATACCTGATCTTTTATGCCGGCAGGTCGTTCTTCCTGCTGCGCTACTGGCCCCGGCTGCGTGACGCGCCTTTCTTCAGGCATGGCGGCGCGGCCCTTTGCTGAACCTTATCCTGACAGAGACGTACATGAACTTTCATCAAGCTTCGCGGGCGGAAGCCGCCCCGGGACAAAAAACGATCGCCCTGCTCCGTGACCGTGACCTCTCCCTGCCCGTGACCACCATACACGGCAACAGACCCGGGCCGCGCGTGCTGCTTACCGCCGGCATACACGGATGCGAATATTGCAGCATACAGGCAACCATAGAGCTGGCGTCAGAACTGGACCAGGACGTCGTGGCCGGACGGCTGACCATCGTCCACCTGGCCAACGCTTCGGGGTTCAGCGAACGGCTGTCCGAGATCGTGGCGGAAGACGGCAAGAACCTGAACCGGGTCTTTCCGGGCAGGGATGACGGCAGCCAGGCCGAACGTCTGGCCCATCTCATCACCAGCCTGCAGGATGATGCCGATTTTTATGTGGACATGCACGGCGGTGATCTGCACGAAAGCATGCACCCCCTCGTCTTCATCCCCGGCGTGGCCGAACAACGGATCACGGACAGGGCAAGAGAGGCCGCCAAGGTCCTGGATGTGGACGTGCGCGTCCTTTCTTCGGCCACGACAGGAGCCTACAACTCCGCCGCCTTGCGCGGCGTACCGTCCCTGCTCATCGAACGGGGCGGCAACGGCGTCTGGTCCCGGGCCGAAGTGGATGCCTACAAGCGGGACATCCGGGCGCTGCTGGCCCATCTGCAGCTCTTGCCGCCCGTCACGGGGCTGCCCTGCCGGGAGCAGCGCGAGATCCGGGATGCCGTCTATCTGACGTCGAAGGACCAGGGCTGCTGGTACCCGGAAGTCACGCCCGGAGCGCCTGTCAGCCGGGGCACGGTACTGGGGACCGTCCGCGACATCTTTGGCCGTGCCATCGACTGCTACCGGGCCGAAAAGGACGGCATCATCCTGTACATGACGGTCTCTCTTGCCGTGAAGGCCGGTACGCCCCTGGTGGCCTACGGCTAGACACAAGGGCTGCCGGCCAGCGTGCAGATCCGCCTCTCCGGGGAGCCTCCGCCCCGGAAACACAGGCAGTCTGCAACATGCCGGCACTCTCCTCGTCCGGGGCGCGAAAAAGCATCCTTGACGGGCCTCGTCCCGCAAGGCGCCCTTTTCACATAAAAAATACGCCTTCCGGCAAGCATCATCATGGAACTGCGCCAACTTGAACACTTTGTCACTACAGCCGATTTCGGCAGCACCCGGCGTGCTGCCGAGACCCTGTATACCTCGCAATCCAGCGTGAGCAAAAATATCAGCATGCTGGAAGAAGAGCTGGGGGTCACGCTGTTCGTCCGCTCCAACCGCGGTGTTTCCCTGACAGAGGCAGGCAGGGAATTTTATGACCAGGCCCACGCCATCCTGCAGAACGTCCGCCTTATGAAGCAGATGGGACGGCAAAAAAAATACAAGAAAATAAACATCTCCTGCTATCCGTCCACCATGATCTCGCGGCTGTTCTGCTTTTTGTACAACACCATCAACCACGATGAATACAAGATGTCATTTCTGGAAGGGACGGTGGAGGACATAGTGGACAATGTCCATACCGGCGTTTCCGATATCGGCATCGTCTACTTTTCCAAGGACCAGCATAAATGCTTCTCACATGTCCTTGCCCACAAGGACATCGAATTCATCGAGATCTCGCAGCATGAGCCCTGCATCTACGTAGGGCCCAAGAATCCCCTGTATGACCGGGAAAGCATCAGCTTCTCCGACCTTGATGACAACAGCTTCATCCAGCCGGTCAATGACTTTTTTTCCATAGAGCATCACCTGGACAGGATCAGTGTGGGGATGTCCAAAGCGGCAAATTTCAAAAGCCTCTTTTCCACCAACAGCGACAATCAGATCATCGAGATGCTGCTGCATACGGATATCTGCAGTTTCGGCATACGTCTGATGAATGATTCCTTCAGAAAGTATGCCATCCGGGATATTCACATAGATGGATGCGGAAAATGCCTTTCTTTTGGCTACATAAAAAAGAGGAATACGACTCTTTCCACGGAATATGAAACCTTTCTTGAGCTTGTAAAAAAATATCTTTGCGATCCCCAAAACAAAAAAACAACAGCATAAAACTACTGTCAAAGGAGTAACGGATATGAAGAAACACCTGGCCATCCTTTTTCTTGCGGCCGGCATGCTTCTGGGGGGAGCTCAGCAGGGCCAGGCCGTGGACTTCAAAGCCAAGGGCGTATGGATCAATATGCTCGAGTACGGCGGCGGGGGAAATTTCGTTAAAAATGACCGCAACGGCCATAACGTGACCGGATGGGGACGCTGGGGAGAGGACGAGTTCGAGGCCAAGACACGTGTCCGCCTGCAACTGGAGGCCATCGCCTCGGAAAGCCTTTCGGGGACCGTCTATTTTGAGATCGGCGCCGCCACCTGGGGCAGCGCTTCCAAAGGAGGTGCCCTGGGTGCTGACAAGAATATCGTCAAGATAAAGCACAGCTATCTGGACTGGGTCGTCCCCGGCACGGCCGTCAAGGCCCGCATGGGCATCCAGCGTATCTTCCTGCCGGATTACGCCTCCGAGGCTTCGCAGGTCTTCGATGCCGACGTGGCGGGGATCAACGTGTCCGCCCCTCTTGGCGAGCACGCCGCCGTGACGGCATTCTGGGCACGGCCATTCAATGACAACTGGAGCGGGGGGGCGGACGGAACGACCCACTACCTGGACAATGTGGACGTATTCGGACTTTTGCTGCCTCTGACCTTCGAAGGCGTACGCCTGACCCCCTGGGCCATGCTGGGCATGGTGGGCATGGTGGGCAGCAATGCCTTCCGCTCCGGCAATGACTACTATGGCAGCGGCTACGGTTCGGGCATAGGCCCTTCGTGGTATGCCCTGCCCGCCCACAAGGCTGACGGCACCTCGGCCAATGCCTACGGAACGGCATTCTGGGCAGGCCTGACCGGCGAGATCACGGCTGCCGATCCCTTCCGGCTGGCCTGGAGCGTCAATTACGGCACCTTCGATTCCGGTGAAGAAGCCCTGAACCGCAGCGGCTGGTATGCCTCACTGCTGGCCGAATACAAACTGGACTGGGGCACGCCCGGCATCTATGCCTGGTACAGCAGCGGTGATGACGACGATCCGACGAACGGTTCCGAGCGGCTGCCGTCCTTTGATTACAATAACGAATGCACCAGCGGTTTTTCCGGCTTCGGGACGCTCGGGACCTGGACCATCGGCCGCGATGCCGTACTGGGCTATACCCTGGCCGGTACATGGGGCTTTGGTGCGCGCATCCGGGACCTGAGCTTCATCAACAAACTCAGCCACACCATCCGTGTCAACTTCTATAACGGGACCAATGCCCCCAGGATGGCCCGCTACATCAAGGGAGAACTGGACGTTCCCGGCCATGCGGGCCGCAGCCTGTACGGCACGGCCTCGGACTTCAATAACGTCAACACCAATGGCGGCATCTACCTGACGCAGCGGGACTATGCCGCGGAATTCGGCATCATGAGCTCCTACCAGATCTATGACAACCTGCGTCTGCTGGTGGAAGCCAACTATATAGCCCTCTGGCTGGATCAGTCGTCCGATGTCTGGGGAGGTTTCAGCAAGAACGGCAGCTGGCACCGTGCCAACAGCATCGAGGACGCCTGGAACGTCAACATGAGCTTCATCTACAAATTCTAGGTTTCGTAAAGTGCGGGCCGGACATGTTTGACGCCGTCATCAGGCCGGCCTGCCGCACAAAACCTCTTCCTGCCGCAGGTGACCTGCCTTTCGGGGCTGTTGCCTGCGGTATTCCATCTTGCGGGTCCCCGCCCACATCCGGGCATAGCCTGCGGCACTGCTGCGCAGGGCGATATACAGCAGCCCCCGCAGGGGCGCGGGCAGAAGATGCAGCAGCACATCGCGGCAGCCTTCCCGCAGGCGCAGGGAAAGCTGCTGTTCCAGTACCTGGCAAAGTATCCTGTCATTGTCGGTCATATGCTTACCTCCGCATATGCCGACAGTCTGGATCCCCTTACCTGTCAGGATGATGTCGGACAACCGACATTCTTCCGACAGCCAAACAAGAGGACGCCATGGCCAGTCCCGCCGGGCAGGCCTCAGGCCGACATGGGACAGAAGCGTTCCGCCCCCAGGACATGCGCCGCCCCGGCACAGGAGGTACCGAAGAACAGCACCGGCTTGCCGATATCCAGAAAGTTGACGAACGAACCGTTGCAAAGCGTACTGCCCGTGCACAGCACCAGCTCGGCCCAGTCCCGCACCACATCCTGATAGGCTGCCATGCCGTCTTCCACCAGCACGCCGGACCGTACCGTCCCCACGATCTCGGGATTGAGATCCAGCACCCGCACGCTGAATTCTTTGGACAGCCGTGCCAGCAGCGCAGGCTGGAACCCCACCAGGGCGATGCGCGGCGTACCGAAGCGTTCCCGGACAAGAGCGGCATACCGTTCCGCGCACAGCTCCGGCCCGTCATCGCGGCAGTGGACCGTATTGCCGATTTCGCCCACCGCCCGCAAAACGGCATTGAGCGTGGCCACCAGCATCCCGGCTGCCTGGGGATCATATGTCGTGTCCAGTTCAAGCACATCGGCCAGCGAGCCCTCGAAATCCACCGGCGCACTGGTGAAGGCCTGCCCAAGAGCCTCGCCGAACCGGGCCTGGAGCATGACTTCCCTGCCGTTGAGGATGGGATAGTCCGTGCGCGCGGTCCTCCCTATGGCTTCTTCCGGGGTAAGACCGCGGCTTTTCAGGCTGATACTGCGCTCGTCCAGATGATGCCGTGCGATGGCATCACGCAATGCCTCCTTGAGGCGGGCATACAGGATTTCTTCCGTCATCATGGTCCATACCTCCGAATGGTAACGGGCGTCTTCCAGCCTGAAAGACCCCCCAAAAAACACCAGTATAGCGGCAATAGCCGGCGTTTTCGCTGCCCTGTCATCCGCCACGTTGCCAAGCACATGCCATGTCCCGGCCCGGACACCTGCAGCCAGACGGCGGAAGCCCTCCGGCCTCCTTTTTACCGGTCCGACCGGAGAAAACGCTTGCCCCGGTCATACTTGCCGCGGCTGACAGTCTGCCCGCAGCCTCAAAAAGAACTCCGGCCCATCCTCTGCCCCGCCAACGAAAAAGGCTGCCCCATGCGGGACAGCCCTCAGATACATCTCGACTTCAGACGCGCGGGACACGTCCGGATTGCAGATTGCGTTCCTGCAGGCGCTTGCGGGCCCGCAGGCTGACCCGGACGAGCCACGATACCAGGACCACGACCGCGATGCCCACATCGGCCAGCAGCACGCGCGAAGCGTTGAAGTGCTGCTCAAAGCCCCACAAGGTGGCCCTGTCCCATGCCGGATGGTAGATGAACCAGCCCAGGCCCATGGCCAGGCCCAGAGCCGCAAAGGCAAGGACCAGCCAGTGTGCCGGGATGGCTTCTTCCCAAAAGAAGGAAGAACGGTAGAAGCGGCGCCGGGACAGCCAGACCGTTATAAGCACCACCAGGGCGGCACCGGCGGCCAGGAAGGAGAGGCCCTTGAGCAAAGCCCCTGCGATGCCCAGCAGCAACAGGATCACCGCCATCCAGAAGGCACGGTTCTGGCGCCGCTCCAGCCCATAGGCCACGAAGAGCAGCAAGGCCCCGGAAAGCGCACAGACCAGATGTCCGCCCATGAGCAGGGTACGGGGAAGGAAGTCGTCAAGCTGCGCCACCACGGCGGGCAGCGTCGGCAGCATGGCGGAGACCAGCAGGATGCAGCCGCCCACGAAGGTGGTGTAGGCCGCGATGGAATGGGAAAGTACCGAAAGCCAGCGCCCCGCTTCCCGCAGGGTATTGCGGCTTTGCCGGGCTTCGTACACGGCCAGCAGGGCCGCGGCGGCCAGCAGCGGCAGGATGAAATAGATCAGGCGGAACAGCAGCACGGCTGCAAAAACGGCCTGCTCGCGCGGGGTATGCGTCAGGTGCAGGATGACCAGCTCGAAGACCCCCACGCCGCCGGGCACGTGGGTCAGCACCACGGCCACCTGCGCCATGAGGTAGCTGGGCAGGAAGTCGATGAAGCCGATGCCCAGATCATCGGGCAGCAGCACATACATGCAGGCGGCGGCAGCGATCAGGTCCACCCCGGCCACGACCATCTGGGCCACGGCGATGCGGGGGATGGGGAAGACGAATTCCTTGCCGAAGATATGGACCGGTTTGCGGATGGTGAAGCACAGCACCAGATAGGAAAGGGCAATGGCCAGCAGGATGCCCCCCAGGAAGCGTACGTCATGGATGGGCATCTTGGCCAGCAGCTCGTCAGGGATCACGGGCGGCGCCAGCAGGAAGACCACGCCGCACAGTCCCAGGGCACCGACCCAGAAGGTGACGGCCAGCATGAGCACGAGACGGACGATCTCGACCAGGGAAAAGCCCCAGGCAGAATAGAACCGGTAGCGGACGCTCGTACCGCCCAGCAGTGCCCCGAAGTTGTAGCTGACGGCCTGCCCTACCAGGGAAACGAGCCCCACACGCGGCAGGGGCAGGGATTTGTGGATGGCCTTCAGGGCGAGCCAGTCATAGCCCACCAGGATGATGTAGTTGACGATCATCAGGCCGATGGAGAAACAGATAC
>ENA-UOOD01001794-UOOD01001794.1-human-gut-metagenome-genome-assembly--contig:-CS67-NODE-1794-length-20669-cov-5.925876_pt1 | contig 20669 bp, 16 predicted proteins | sample MGYA00242464_ERZ724011 | MGnify/ENA metagenome assembly ERZ724011 | reverse complement strand
CTGGAGCGCCGCCTCTGGGGCGACGATCTGCCCGGCGGCAGCGCCCTGCGGACGCATATCCACGAACTGCGCCAGCATCTGGACAAGCCTTTCGGCAGCCCCGTGCTGCACACCATCTCCCATGTGGGCTACCGTCTCGGCCGTGAAGAGGAGCCCGGGGCGTGAGCGGCGGTTCCCCCATCCGGCGGCGTCTGCTGGTCTCGTTCATGCTGCTGGCCGCCGGTCTCGGCCTGACCATGGGCATGGTGGGCCTGCTCTCCTATGACAGGCTGGGCGCCCATCTGGTGGACTGGTACGCACGTCCGGTCATGAATGCCCTCATCGAGGCCGAGGAACGCTCGCGCCGTGCCGAGGACCGGGGACGGCACAACAACCTGGTCTATGGGGCCGACCTGGCGAACCTTATGGATCTGCAATTCCGGGTGGGCAAACAGATCCCCCGCGAATGGCATTCCCTGGAGCCCGGCCTGCACTTTTTCGACCGCATGGAGAATTTCGTCTTCCTCGAGGAGCACAAGGGCGTGCGTTACGCCCTGAGCGGACACACGGGCCTGCTGGTGACCATCAAGGCCCAGCTGACCCGGGTCCTGGGCCTGTGCGCGGGCCTGGGCTTGGGCGTGGCGGCCCTGCTGGCCGTGCTGCTCAGCCGGCGGCTCACGGGCCAGCTGACCGATCTGACCCGTACCGTGTCCCGCTGCCCCGTGCCCCGTGCCGGAGGGGATTATCCCGGCCTGCCGCCCTTGCCGCAGGTGGCCCTTGATGACGAGGTGGGCGTGCTGGCCCGGGCCATCGCCAGCCGCGAGGAGGCCCTGCGCCGTTTCGTGCAGCGCGAGAGCTTCTTCACCGGCGATGTGAGCCACGAGCTGCGCACGCCCCTGACCGTCATGCAGGGCGGGCTGGAAGTGCTGGAGCTGCAGCTGGAGCGCCTGCCCGGTTCCGAGCGCTGTGCGCCCACGGTGGAGCGCCTGCAGCGCACGGTGCGCGACATGTCCGCCACGGTGGGCATCCTTTTGCTGCTGGCCCGCCGTCCCGAAAATATCGAACTCGAACCCGTGGATCTGGCCCTGCTGGTGCGGGACACGGCCCAGGGGCAGGACTGCTTTTCGCTGGAGCTCCCCGCGAGCCGGGAAGTGCAGGCGCAGCCTGCCCTGGCGGGGATCGTCGTCAAGAATCTGCTGGACAATGCCCGGCTTTACTCGGAAAATGGCCGTGTTGCCGTGCGCCTGGACGAGCATGTGCTCCAGGTGCGCAACGCGGGACGCATCCCTGAGGATCTGGACATCTTTGCCCGCGGGGTGCGTGCCCGTGCCCGGGGCGATGCCACGCCGGGCGGCAGCGGTCTGGGGCTCTCGCTGGTGCGCCGCGCCTGCGAGCAGCTGGGCTGGTCGGTGAGTTACCGGCACAGCGGAGAAAATGAGACACTGTTCGAAGTGTGCTTTGCTCCGGACAGTGATGGAGAACGTGTGTGAAGATCAGCATGAGCAAGGGCCGCCTGCTGGCCGTACTGGCCCTGCTGCTGGGCTGTGCGCTGCTCTGGCGGGGCTTTTTCGAGCCCGGCAGGCAGCGCGGCATGCCGCAGGATACGCCGCCGGTGCGTGTGGCCACGGCCCTGGCGCAGGATATGCCCCATTTCCTCAACGGTCTGGGCACGGTGGAGCCGTCCAGTGACGTGCTGGTGACCAGCCGGGTGGACGGGCATCTGCAGCGCCTGCATTTTACGGAAGGTCAGTTCGTCCATAAGGGCGACCTGCTGGCCGAGATCGACCCCCGGCCGTTCGAGGCCGCTTTGGGCGAGGCCCGCGGCGCCCTGGCCCGCGATACGGCCCAGCTGGAGAACGCCCGCCGCGACCTGAGCCGGTATGAAAAGCTGGTGAGCGGCGGCCATATCGCCCGGCAACAGTACGACAACCAGCGCGCCCTGGTGCGCCAGTATGAAGGCACGGTACAGTCCGACAAGGCTGCCGTGGATTCGGCGGCCCTGCAACTGCAGTACAGCCGCATCACCGCTCCGGCCGACGGCGTGCTGGGCCTGCGAAAAGTGGACGAGGGCAACATGGTGCATGCCTCCGATACCGAAGGTCTGGTGCGCATCACCCTGCTGACGCCTTCCTATGTGCTCTTCACCCTGCCGGAAAGCCGGGTGCCCCTGGTGGCGCAGCACTGGCGCGAGGCCCGCAAGAGCGGTGGTCGTCTGCTGGTCCAGGCCTGGGACCGCGAGCAGCAGGCCCTGCTGGCCCAGGGCTTTCTGCTGAGCATGGACAACCAGATCGATACCGCCACGGGTACGGTGAAGCTCAAGGCGAAATTCGCCAACGAGGACCACACCCTTTTCCCCAACCAGTTCGTCAATGCCCGTTTGCTGGTCACGGTCCTGCCCCGGGCCGTCACGGTGCCCACCGCCGCCGTGCAGCTGGGCAGCCGCGGCTCCTACGTCTATGTGGTGGACAAGGATACCGTCCGCCTGCGCGAAGTGACGCCCGGCGTGCGTACCGACAGCCTGACCGTCATCGACAAGGGCCTTGCCGCGGGCGAGGTCGTGGTGGTGGACGGTGTGGACCGCCTGCGTGACGGCCTGCGCGTGCGCGTGACGGCCAGCATGGAGACCCCGCGCGTGACCGTGCCTGCCACCGGGAGCGGGGAGTAGCTTCAGGGAGGGAAGAGGGATCCCGACACGGCTGCCGATGCCGTGACGCTGCGCCTTGCAGCCGTCATCCGGTGATGCGGGCGTGCGGCATGGTTCCTTCCCTCCGGTTCGATCCCTTTTCCGGCCGCCCGCCCCTTGGCAAAAAGGTCATGTGGTGAAAGCGCGGTGCAGGGGCCGCCGGGCCTCCCTTCCCTTGCAGCGCTCCTGCCGGGGGGCGGTGTTGGCGCCGCCGTGCTCCTGCCCTCTGGGGCAGCGGCAGGCCCTTTCCCCCTTCCTTTCCCGGCCTCCCGTCCTTTCGCAGGGCAGGGGACCGCCGTTTCCCGCTGGCGGTCCCGTCGCCGTTTCCAGAAGACAGACGAGCAGCTCCATGAACATTTCCCGCATCTATATCCTCCGGCCCATCGCCACCTCGCTGCTGATGGTGGCCCTGCTCCTTTCCGGGCTGCTGGCCTATCATTATCTGCCCATGGCGGCCCTGCCGCAGATCGACTACCCCACCATCCAGGTGCAGACCCTGTACCCCGGCGCGTCCTCCGAGGTCATGGCCGCGGTGGTCACCTCGCCGCTGGAACGGCAACTGGGCACCATGTCGGGCCTTGTGCAGATGACCTCCCTGTCTTCGGCCGGGGCTTCGGTCATCACCTTGCAGTTCGACCTTTCCGTGCCGCTGGACGTAGCCGAGCAGGAGGTGCAGGCCGCCATCAACGCGGCGGACAACCTGTTGCCATCCGACCTGCCCAACCCGCCGGTCTACAACAAGGTCAACCCGGCGGACCCGGCCATCATGACGCTGGCGGTCTACAGTGACGCCATGCCTCTGACCCGGCTGGAAGACCTGGTGGACACCCGGCTGGCGCAGAAGATTTCGCAGATCACCGGCGTGGGCCTGGTGACCCTGTCGGGCGGGCAGCGGCCCGCGGTGCGGGTGCAGGTCAATCCCTCGGCCCTGGCCTCGGCCGGGCTGACCATGGCCGACGTGCGCTCGGCCATCGCTTCGGCCAACGTCAACGACGCCAAGGGCAGCTTTGACGGGCCCCAGCGCACCAGCACCATCGACGCCAACGACCAGCTGGCCTCGGCCGAGGAATACGCGCGGACCATCATCGGCTACAGCAACGGCGCGCCCCTGCGTCTGGAAGATGTGGCCACCGTGGAGGAGGGCGCGGAGAACGCCCGTCTGGCCGCCTATGTGGCCGACGGGGAGCAGGGCTTCCGCCCGGCCATCGTCCTCTCCATCCAGCGCCAGCCCGGCGCCAACGTCATCACCGTGGCCGACAGCATCACCCGTTTGCTGCCGCAGCTGCAGCAGGCCCTGCCCGGGCATGTGCGGGTGCAGGTGGTGACGGACCGCACCACCACCATCCGGGCCACGGTGCACGACGTGCAGCTGGAACTGGTGCTGGCCGTGGTCCTGGTCATCGCCGTCATCTGGATCTTCCTGCGCAACGTGCAGGCCACCATCATCCCGGCCCTGGCCGTGCCCCTGTCGCTGGTGGGCTCGCTGGGCGTCATGTACCTGGCGGGTTTCTCGCTCAACAACCTGACCCTCATGGCCCTGGTCATCGCCTCCGGTTTCGTGGTGGACGACGCCATCGTGGTCATCGAGAACATCAGCCGCTATCTGGAGAACGGCTACAAGCCCCTCCAGGCCGCCCTCGTGGGGGCCGGGCAGATCGGTTTCACCATCATCTCCCTGACCCTGTCGCTGGTAGCCGTGCTCATCCCCCTGCTGTTCATGGGCGACGTGGCCGGGCGCCTGTTCCGCGAGTTCGCGGTCACGCTGGCCGTGACCATCCTCATCTCGGCCGTCATCTCCCTGTCCCTGACGCCCATGCTCTGCGCGGTCATGCTGCGGCCGGAGCGGCACAAGGAAGGGGAGGGCAATTTCTTCCCGGCCCTGCTGCGCTGGTATGAAGGCAAGCTGGACTGGGTGCTGGCCCACCAGCGCCTGACCCTGGCCGTGGCCGTGGGTACCCTGCTGCTGAGCGTGGCCATGTACGCGCTGGTGCCCAAGGGCTTTTTCCCCACGCAGGACACGGGCGTCATCCAGGGCATCGCGGAATTCCCGCAGGATACCTCGTTTGCGGCCATGGCCCGGCGCCAGAAAGAACTTTCCGACGTGCTGCTGGCTGATCCGGCCGTGGCCCGGGTGGCGTTCTTCGTGGGCGTGGACGGCATCAACCCCAGCCTGGCCACCTCGCGCCTGACCATCGACCTCAAGCCGCTGGAAGAGCGCGACCACCGCGCCCCGGTCATCGCCCGGCGTCTCATGGAGCGGGCGGACAGCCTGCCGGGCATGGATCTGTTCCTGCAGCCCGTGCAGGACCTGACCGTGGAGGACCGCGTCTCGCGCACCCAGTACCAGCTTTCGGTGGAGGCCCTCAGCGACGCCCAGCTGGGAGGGCGCATCCCGGACATCCTGGCGGCCTTGCGGGCGCGGCCGGAGCTGAGCCATGTGACCAGCGACCTGCTGGGCCGGGGCCGCATGCTCTGGCTGGACATCGACCGCGATGCGGCCAGCCGTCTGGGCGTGAGCATGGACGTCATCGACAATGCCCTTTATGACGCGCTGGGGCAGCGCCTGATCTCCACCATCTTCACCCAGACCAACCAATACAAGGTGGTGCTGGAAAGCGCCCCGCAATTCCGGCGCGGCCCGGACGACATCGAAAAGATCTACGTCAAGGGCAGCGAGGGCAAGCCCATCCCGCTCTCGGCCCTGGTGCGCATGGAAGAACGCTCCGCGCGCCCTGCCACCATGCGGCAGGGCCAGTTCCCGGTGGCCACCATCTCCTTCAACGTGGCCGAAGGCTCCTCCCTGGGGGCGGCCGTGAGTGCGGTGGAGGAGACCCTTGCTTCCCTGGAGCTGCCTTCGTCCCTGCGCTGCCAGTTCCAGGGCGCGGCCCATGCCTTTGCCTCGTCCACGGACAATCAGGTCTGGCTGCTGCTGGCCGCCGTGGTCACCATGTACATCGTGCTGGGCGTGCTCTACGAAAGCTACATCCATCCCGTGACCATCCTGTCCACCCTGCCGTCGGCGGGCATCGGTGCCACGCTGGCCCTCATGCTCTGCGGCATGGAACTGGGCGTGGTGGGCATCATCGGCATCATCCTGCTCATCGGCATCGTCAAAAAGAACGCCATCATGATGATCGACTTTGCCCTGGAGGCCGAGCGGCAGGAAGGCAAGGATCCGCAGGCCGCCATCCGGCAAGCCTGTCTGCTGCGTCTGCGGCCCATCCTCATGACCACCATGGCGGCCCTGCTGGGGGCCCTGCCGCTGATGATCGGCTGGGGCATGGGCGCGGAACTGCGCCGTCCGCTGGGCGTGACCATGGTGGGCGGCCTCATCGTCAGCCAGGTGCTGACCCTGTTCACCACGCCTGTCATCTATATCTGGTTCGCGCGTCTGGCCGAGAAGCTGGGCCGCCGTGGCGGGGAGGCCGGTCATGAGCAGGCCTGAGGAGACGCCCCGGGCCGCCGCATCCGGCCGGGAGAGCGGCCACGCCCATGAAGGGCAGGATCTGGCTCTGGCCGGGGAACGGCGCAAGCGCTTCGGGCCGGAATTCATCCCCCTGAACCTTTCCGCGCCCTTCATCCGTCGGCCCGTGGCCACCACGCTGCTGACCATCGCCGTGACCCTGGCGGGCATGGTGGCTTTTTTTCTGCTGCCCGTGGCGCCCCTGCCCGAAGTGGACTTCCCCGTGGTCAGGGTGCAGGCCAATATGCCCGGGGCCAGCCCCGAGACCATGGCCTCCACTGTGGCCACGCCGCTGGAACGGGCCCTGGGCCGCATCGCCGGGGTGACCGAGATGACCTCCAGCAGCAGCCTGGGCTCCACGCGCGTCATCCTCCAGTTCGACCTGGACAGGGACATCAACGGCGCGGCCCGTGACGTGCAGGCGGCCATCAACGCCGCCCGTTCCACCCTGCCCACCATGCCGTCCAACCCCACCTACCGCAAGGTGAACCCGTCGGGCGCGCCCATCCTCATCCTGTCCGTCACCTCGGACGTCCTGAGCCGCACCCAGCTCTACGATGCCGCGTCCACGGTGCTGGCCCAGAAGATCAGCCAGATCGCCGGGGTGGGCGAAGTGACCGTGGGCGGCGGCGCCCTGCCTGCCGTGCGCGTGGACATCTCGCCCGATGCCCTGCACCGCACGGGCCTGAGCATGGAAGACGTGCGTGCGGCCCTGGCCGGGGCCAATGCCTTTTTGCCCAAGGGGCATCTGGAGAACGAAAGCACCTCCTGGACCGTGGTGGCCAGCGACCAGCTGCGCACCGCAGCCCAGTACCGCAAGGTCATCGTGGCCGAGCGCGGCGGTGTCGTCATCCGTCTGGGCGACGTGGCCACGGTGACGGATTCCAGCCAGGACATCCGCCAGATGGCCCTTTCCAACGGCAAGCCCTCCATCCTGCTCATCGTATTCCGTTCGCCCGGGGCCAACATCATCGAGACCGTGGACAGGGTGAAGGCCATGATCCCGCAACTGCGCTCCTGGCTGCCCGAAAGCGCGGATCTTTCCGTGCGCATGGACCGCTCCCAGACCATCCGGGCCTCGCTGCACGAGGTGGAGAAGAGCCTGTTGCTGTCCATGGCCCTGGTGGTGCTGGTGGTCTTCCTCTTTTTGCGCAACGGCCGCGCCACCAGCATCCCTACCGTGGCCGCGCCGGTATCGCTCATCGGCACCTTCGGGGTCATGTATCTGTGCGGCTACACCCTGGACAACCTTTCGCTCATGGCCCTGACCGTGGCCACGGGCTTTGTGGTGGACGACGCCATCGTGGTGCTGGAGAACATCGTGCGCCGTCTGGAGATGGGCGAAAAGCCCCTGCGGGCCGCCCTGCGCGGTGCGCGCGAGGTGGGCTTTACGGTCATCTCCATTTCCCTGTCGCTGGTGGCGGTCTTCATCCCCATCCTGTTCATGGGCGGCGTGGTGGGACGCCTGTTCCGCGAGTTCTCCGTGGTGCTGGCCACGGCCGTGCTGGTCTCCATGGTGGTCTCCCTGACCACCACGCCCATGATGTGCGCCACGTTGCTGCGGCCTTTCGATGAAGAGCTCGCCCGCCGCAGTGCCCGCCTGCGGGCGGAAGAGGGCGGACGGCAGGGGATATTCACCCATGTGGGGCGGTTGTGGGGCCGCTTCCTGTCCGCCATGCAGGAGGGCTATTCCCGCAGCCTCTATGTGGTGCTGGATCACTGGAAGCTGACCCTGACCGTGCTCCTGCTGGTGGTGGCGGCCAATGTCTGGATGTACGTCGTAGTGCCCAAGGGTTTCTTTCCCCAGCAGGATACGGGCGTCATCATGGGCGGCATCCGCGCTGACCAGAGCGCCTCGTTTCAGGACATGGAAGTCAAGCTGGCCCGGCTGGTGCGCATCCTCAGCGCCGATCCGGCCGTGGACCAGGTCTCGGCCCACATCTCGGGCGGCCGCGGCGGCGGGGGCGTGTTCATCTCCCTCAAGCCGCTGGAGGAACGCGGCATCAGCGCCCAGCAGGTCATCGGCCGTCTGCGCGGCAAGATGTCCTCGGAACCGGGGCTCCAGATCTTTTTGCAGGCCGCGCAGGACATCATGATGGGCGGGCGCAGCTCCCGTTCCCAGTACCAGTACACCTTGCAGGCCGACGATCTGGACAGTCTGCGCCGCTGGGGACGGCGTTTGCAGCAGGAGTTCGCGGGCATCCGCATCCTCAAGGACGTGGACAGCGACATCGAGGAACGGGGCCTGCAGACCCTGCTGACCATCAACCGTGACGCTCTGGCCCGGCTGGGCCTGACCATGAAGGACATGGACGCGGCTCTGAACAATGCCTTCGGCCAGCGTCAGGTCAGCACCATCTATGAGGAAAAGAACCAGTACCGCGTAGTGCTGGAATATGCCCTGCCCTGGCTGGAAGGCGAGGATTCGCTGGGCAAGGTCTGGCTGCCGGGCAAGGACGGGGCCGTGCCCCTGCTGGGCGTGGCCGAGGTCTCACCGGCCTTCGCGCCCCTTTCCGTGGCCCATCAGGGCCAGTTCGCGGCCGTGACCCTGTCCTTCAACCTGGCGGAGGGCGCGTCCCTTTCACAGGCGCAGGCGGCCATCGACGAGGCGCGCGTGCGCATCGGCATGCCGTCCACCATCGTGGGCAGCTTCCAGGGCACGGCCAAGATGTACAGCGATACGGTCAGGGAGCAGGTGCTGCTCATCCTGGCGGCCCTGGCCGCGCTCTATATCGTGCTGGGCGTGCTTTACGAGAGCCTCATCCATCCGCTGACCATCCTCTCCACCCTGCCGTCGGCGGGCATCGGGGCCCTGCTGGCCCTGCGGGCCTGCGGCATGGAGTTCAGCGTCATCGCCCTCATCGGCGTACTGCTGCTTTGCGGCATCGTCAAAAAGAACGCCATCATGATGATCGACTTTGCCATCGAGGCCGCGCGCACCCGCAACCTGCCCCCGCGCGAGGCCATCCACGAGGCCTGCCGCCTGCGCTTCCGTCCCATCATGATGACCACGGCCGCCGCCATCCTGGGGGCCGTACCGCTGGCCCTGGGGCAGGGCGACGGCGCCGAGATCCGCCAGCCCCTGGGCATCACCATCGTGGGCGGCCTGCTGGTGAGCCAGCTGCTCACCCTGTACACTACGCCCGTGGTCTACCTGTGCCTCGACCGGGCCCGTTTGCGCTGGCGCCGGCGCTGGTGGCGGCTGCGCTACGGCGAACGCAAGGCGGCCCTGCTGACGGCGCTTTGCCGTCAGGGCTAGGGACTGTCTTTCAGCAGGAGGGGGGGCCGGGCCATGTCGCGGCCTTCCGGGGGCATGGCCCTTGCGGCCGTCATCCTTGCGGCCTTCCTGCCGGCGTGTTTTGTACGGAAAGGGCGGCGCTGTGGAAGGCCCCACCTCCCTTGATGATTCCCTGTCCGGACGGCTCCTGTCCTCCTGATTCGGACAGGAGCTTTTTCTGCGTCCTGTTTCTGCCTCCGCAAGTCCTTTATTTCCACTCCGCAGATTGACGGCCCGCATGGGGCCTCCTATGCTGGGACGGCGACAGTGTCGCCAAAGAGACAGCCTGTGGAGGGAACATGAAAATCAGGGACTTCGGACTGGAGATCTTTTTTGGACGGTATGAATTCAGCGCGCCGTATCTGCTGGCGCAGTCGGACTGCGAGTCCCTGAGCATCCGCGAGTTGCTGGCTCTGGAGCCGGGCGCGCAGGAAGACTTTCTGGATACCTGGCTGGGCTACAGCGAGAATGACGGTGCTCCGGCCCTGCGGGAGGCGGTCTCCGGCCTGTACACGCAGTGCGGTCCGGAAAACGTGCTGCTGCATGTGGGCGCGCAGGAGGCCATCTTCGGGGCGCTCAACGTGCTGGTGGAGCCGGGCGAGCATGTGATCTGCCAGTTCCCCACCTACCAGTCCCTGTACGAGGTGGCGCGGGCCGCGGGCTGCGAGCTCTCCCTCTGGCCCCTGCATCAGGGCGAGGACGGCTGGTATTGCGACCTTGACGAGCTGGAGCGGCTCATTACGCCCAGGACGCACCTGCTGGTGCTGAACACGCCCAACAATCCCACCGGCTACGCCCTGTCCGCCGACGAGCGGCAGCGCATCTGCGAGCTGGCCCGCCGCCACGGCCTGCGTATCCTGGCCGATGAGGTCTACCGGGGCCTGGAAGCGCCGGATGCCGTGCCCCCGGCCTTTTGCGACATCTACGAACGGGCCTTTTCCGTGGGCGTGCTCTCCAAGGCCTACGGCCTGCCCGGCCTGCGCGTGGGCTGGATCGCCTCGCAGGAACGGGACGCCATCGGCGCCCTGAGCCGCTACAAGAATTATCTCAGCATCTGCTGCCCCACGCCTTCCGAAGCCCTGGCCCGCATCGCGCTGAAGCACGGCCCGGCCGTCCTGGCCCGCAACCGGGAGATCATCGCCCGTAATCGCCGGATCGCCGCCGACTTCTTTGCCCGTTACGACCACGTGTTCCTCCACAATCCGCCCCAGGCCGGTCCCATCGCTTTCCATGGCCTGCGGCCGGACTTCGTGGCCCGCTTCGGTTCCGCACTGGCTTTTTGCGAACACCTGGCCCAGTCGGCCGGTGTGCTGCTCCTGCCCGGCAATGTCTATGACATGGACGCGCCCTATGTGCGCATGGGCTACGGCCGCGCCAACTTTGCCGAGAACCTGGCCGTGCTGGACGGCTGGCTGCAGCAAAACGGTTAAGCTCAGGGAGGGAGTTTCCGGGAGGGAAGTCTCTTTCCCGCACCGTAAGGGGATCGCTTCCCCACCGCGCATTATGAAAAAAGGACGCCATGGCGGCGTCCTTTTTTTACGGGGGCTCCAAGGGAGGAAGCGATCTGGATGGGGCCCCCGTCAGGCCGGGATGTCCCTAACTACGAGGCAGCGACGGGGACCTGTGCCCGTACCTGAAAGTTTTTGGGGAGAGGGGCCCGGGGGAGAGAGCTTTTGTTTGCAAAGAGTCTCTCCCCCGGAGTGTCTGTCATTCTTACAAGGGCGGCATCTCGCCTGCCTGGCCGCGTGCGGCTTTGTCCAGCCAGTCGGCCCAGCGGCAGCCGGTCTCGATGAGCCTGTCCTGCGACAGCCGGGCGCTGTCATACAGGATGAGGGCCGAACCGCTCAGGGGGTTGAGCTCTATGTCCCGCACACCGTCCACACGCAGGAGGGCGGAGCGGGCCTTGCCGGCGATGGCGGCGTCACGCAGGGCAGGGTGCCGGACGCGCACGCGTCCGTCCATGAAGCTGCGGACATATTTCACGAAGCGCAGGCTGTCGAGCATCAGGCGGCCTCCAGCTGACGGGCGTGGCGACCGGGCAGATGCGGCCGCATGGCATTGAGGGTCACGCCCAGGGTCGTCAGGTTATGCAACAGAGCCGAGACGCCGGGCGTCAGGATCATGAACAGGCCCCCGGCCAGGAACATGCTGTTGAGCAGCATGGTGGCCGCAAAGTTGATGTGGATGCGCCGCAGGGTGGCCCTGCCCAGCAGCCGGGCCGTGATGAGCCCGCTGAGGTCCGGCCGGGTGAGCAGCACATTGGCCACTTCGCGGGCCAGGTCGGCGCCGTCGCACATGGCCACGCCCACATGGGAGGCGGACAGGGCAGGAGCGTCGTTGATGCCGTCGCCCACCATGAGGACCTTGCAGCCCTGGGCGGTGAGGTCGGCGATGACGTCTGCCTTGTCGGCGGGCAGGACCTGCGAACGGTATTCCTTGAGGCCCAGCTTGCCGGCCACGGCACGGGCGGTACGCTCGTCGTCGCCGGTGAGCATGAGGATGCGGCGGAAGCCCAGCTCTTCGAGCTGCTTGAGGACCTGCGGGCATTCGGGACGCAGGGGGTCCTCGATGGCCAGGAACCCGGCCAGCTTGCCGTCGATGGCCAGATAGAGCAGCGAGCGTCCCATCCGGGCCTGGGCGTCGATCTCCGCCTCCAGGGGCGAAAGGTCGATGCCTTCGTCGCACTCAATGTAGTGGCGGCTGCCCACACGCACGGCCTTGCCGTACAGGGTGGAGGCGATGCCGTGGGCCACCACATATTCCACCTGGGCGTGCTCTTCCTCATGCTGCAGGCCTTCTTCCTGCGCGCAGCGGACAACGGCGCGGGCCACAGGATGGGGGAAGTGTTCCTCAAGGCAGGCCGCAAGGCGCAGGACCTCGTCCCGGTCATGACCGGCGGCGGGGATGACCTCCACCACATGGGGGCTGGCGTTGGTGAGGGTGCCCGTTTTGTCGAAGACCACGGTATCGGCTTCGGAAAGGGCCTCCAGGAAACGGCCGCCCTTGATGACCACGCCGTGACGCGCGCCTTCGCGCATGGCGGCCAGCACGGCCAGCGGGGTGGCAAGACGCAGGGCGCAGGAGTAGTCCACCAGCAGCACGGACGCCGCCTGCATGGGGTTGCGGGTGATGAGCCACACAAGGCCCGCCAGGGCGAAGGTGAAGGGCACGGCCATGTCGGCCATGCGTTCGAATTTGCCCTGGATGCCTGCCTTGAGGGCCTCGGATTCTTCGATGAAGCGCACCACCTGCTTGAGGCGGGTGCCGTCGCCCACATGGGTGGCGCGGATGACGAGATGTCCCTGCTCCACCACCGTGCCCGAGTAGACGGCAGCGCCCTTGCTGCGGGCCACGCCCAGGGGCTCGCCGGTCATGCTGGCCTGGTTGACCACGGCCTCGCCGTCCTCGACGATACCGTCCACAGGGATGGAGCCGCCGTCGCGGACCACGACCAGATCGCCTTCACGCACATCGGAGAGCGGGACGCTGGTCTCCACACCATCGGCCAGTACCCAGACGGTATCCACGTTGAGCGCCAGGCTCTCGGTCAGGCTGTCCATGGAGCGGCGGCGCGTCCAGTATTCCAGGGCCTCGCCCAGTCCCAGCAGCAGGTTCAGCACGGTGACGTTACGGAAGTCGCGCCGCAGCAGGGAAACACCGATGGCCGCGGCATCCTGTACGTCGACATTGAGCTTGCCCTGGAGGAGCGAGGCGAGGCCCTTTCGCAAAAAGGGAAGGGCTCCCATGACACTGCTGGCCACACGCAGCTTGAACGGCAGGAAAGGACGGACGAAGAGGAAGCGCATCAGGGGGCCGAAACCGTGGGCCCCCATCTCGTCCTCATCATGGGCCGGCAGGCGGCTGCCGGAAGCGTGCCGTTCGAGGCTGCTTTCCAGCTCCTGGGTCAGGGTGGCCAGGACGCTGCCGTCATTGAGGGCACCGGCGTCCTGGGCAGCCAGGGAGCGGAGCACGTCCTGCCGGGCCTGCGCATGCCGGTAGAGCACGAGGACGCTGGGCACGCGCGGATTGACCCGCACGCCTTCCACGCCGTCGATGGCATCCAGAGTATCGGCCAGGATCTCGGCCTGTACCTGTGTCATGGGGCGGCAGGCACGCGCACGCAGCCGTCCGGCCCCGTTGGAGCAGCTCAGTTCATGAACCAGAAAAAAGCGCATGCGCGTGCCCTCATCAGGCCTGAGGATCGGCAGCTTCGGCCTTGCGCTTGTCAGCGGCCTGACGGGCTTCGGCGGCCAGATCTTCCATATCTTCCTTGACGGCTTCCACCTTGCTCATGATGGCGTCTTTCATGTCCATGCCGCGGCTCACCAGGTCGGTGGCCAGGGGTTTGAGATCGAGCTTGCCGCGGGTGACGGCAACGGTGCCCACGACGCCCAGCGCCAGACCACCCAGGAAAAAGAGACCGTATTTCAGACCGTTGTTCATGCTTGTGCCTCCGTTTGCACAGGTAAAAGGATACAGAGGGCCATCCGGGCCATGTTCTGGCACGGCCCGGACAGCAAAAGACGCACGATTGGGAGAAGAGAGGGGCTAGTTGGAGACGTCGACGGTGATGTGGTCGGCTTCGCTGTTGCGCAGGGTGACGGTCACGCCGGAAAGGCGCAGCGCAACGGGGTCTTTGAGGGGCGCGCGGCCCACGACGGAAACGGTGGTCCCGGGGATCAGGCCCATGTCCCGGATGCGGCGGCCCATTTCTCCAAGGGCTTCCACCGTGGCGATCCTGCCGCTCTGGCCGATCTGCATCTGACGAAGGCTGATGATGTCGCTCATGATCTTCTCCTTTGCTGGTACGGGCCCGGAGCAGGGACCGGCATACCTGCGCAGTGCGATCCGGCCGGGACGATCCCGACCGGGCTTGGGGGGCGGCTGATCCGGCATGTCGAACCGCTACTCCGGGCTTGCAAAGAAGCATGGCGTAAACTAGGATGAGTGTCAAGAAAAAAGAAAATCACTTTCATTTTTCTTTTGACCTGTATGTAAAATTTTTTATCTTTTCATTTTAACCTTTTACCCCAGGAGTGCTCTTATGGAAGAAGCCTGTCTCGCTACAGGGGACCTGGCTGTCCCCGCACGGCCCGCGACCAAAAAGCTCAGCGGGCGCAAACTGGCCATGCGCATCATGCTCGGTGCGCTGGGGGCATCGGTGGTGCTGGGCTTTGCCGGCAACAAAACGGCCCATGTGCTGACCGGCGCCGTGTTCAGCGCCCTGCTGGCCGACCACGTCTGGAAGCGCCGCAAGGCCCTGTAAGGATCGTCATATGGAGCGTCCTTCCGACAGGAATGCGGCCCTGCCCGCTGCTTCGGGGGCGGCCGTCCCCCGGTGGAAAGCCCTGCTGGCCACGGGTATCCGGCGGCTTGCGGTCTGGGAAACGGGCCTGCCGGCGGCCCTGGTCGCCCTGCTGGCCCTGGCCCAGATCGTTTGTCTGGCCCTGTGCCTGCTGGCTCTGGTGGCCCTGGCCCTGTGTTTCCTGATGGCTTCCTATCCCGAGGAATGTCGCCAGTTCTGGCGCATGCTGCGGGAGACGCGCGCGGAGGGACGCGGCGACGATTCCTGAACCTTGGAGCGGCCGTTGCGGCCTGGGGGGCCGGCCGCTCCGCAAGGGAAAGGAGCCCGCAGGAGGCTGCGGACAAAAAAAGACCACCCGTCGGCGGGTGGTCTTTTTTTGTATCAGGGAGCGGGGGAGAGCCTATTCCTTGGGCTGGTCCTCGTCGGGCAGGTTGGCCGTCTCGTGCTGGCCCTGCAGCAGGTTGCGGTGACCGACGATGATGTGGTCGAGCACTTCGGGCTTGGCCAGGGCCGTGGTATCGCCCAGGTCGTCATAGACGTTGCCCGCGATCTTGCGCAGCATGCGGCGGATGACCTTGCCGGAGCAGGTCTTGGGCATGGCTTCCACGAACTGGATGTATTCGGGGGAGGCCAGGGCGCCGATGTCGCGGCGCACGGTGTCGCGCAGCTTTTTGCGCACGTCGTCGCTCCAGGGCACTTCGTCACGGGTGACGACATAGGCGTAGATGCCTTCGCCCTTGAGGGCATGGGGCATGGGCACCACGGCGGCTTCCGCCACTTCGGGGCAGGAGGCCAGCACGGCCTCGATCTCGGCGGTGGAGAGACGGTGGCCGGAAACGTTGATGGAATCGTCCACGCGGCCCAGGATCCAGAAGTAGCCGTCCTCGTCCACTTCGGCGCCGTCGCCGGACTCGTAGCAGCCGAAGCGCGAGAAGTAGGACTGGTACTTTTCTTCGTCGTTGTACACGCCCTGCATCATGCCGGGCCAGGGCTTGCGGATGACCAGATGGCCGCTGCGGGTGGAGCCGTCGCCGTCTTCCTCGTCACGGGTGGCGCTGCCGCCCATGACGGCCGCGTCGATGCCGGGCAGGGGCCGCGAGGCCGAGCCGGGCTTGAGCTTGGTGGCGTAGGGCAGGGGGCTGATCATGGCGCCGCCGGTCTCGGTCTGCCACCAGGTATCCACGATGGGCAGCTCGCTGCCGCCGATGTTCTTGTGGTACCAGTGCCAGGCTTCGGGGTTGATGGGTTCGCCCACGGAGCCCAGGATGCGCAGGGTGCGCAGGTCATAGCGTTCGGCCCAGGCTTCGCCCAGACGCATGAGGGAACGGATGACCGTGGGGGCCGTGTAGAGGATGTTGACGCGGAATTTTTCCACGATGCGCCAGTAGCGGTCCGGCTTTGGCCATGTGGGCACGCCTTCGAACATCACCACGGTGGCGCCCAGGGCCAGCGGCCCGTACACGCCGTAGGTATGGCCGGTGATCCAGCCCATGTCGGCCGTGCACCAGTAGACGTCGTCGTCGCGCATGTCGAAGACCCATTGCGTGGTATGCGCCGCATAGGTCAGGTAGCCGCCCGTGGAGTGCATGATGCCCGTAGGCTTGCCGGTGCTGCCGCTGGTATGCAGCAGGAAGAGCGTGTCGTTGGCGTCCATGGGCTCGCAGGGGAAGTCCACGTCCAGTGTGAAGTCCTCGATGAGGTCATGCCACCAGATGTCGCGGTTGGGGGTCATTTTCACGTCGTAGAGGTCGGCGTGGTTCACCACCACCACGTGGGCCACGGAGGGGCACTTTTCCAGGATGGGGTCCAGGTTGGCCTTGAGGGGCTTGATCTTGCCGGCGCGGATGGCGGCATCGGCGGTGATGACGACCTTGGCCTTGGAGCCCTGGATACGGCTGCGCACGCCGCCTTCGGCATAGCCGGAGAAGATGGCCGTATGGATGGCGCCGATGCGGGCACAGGCCAGCATGGCGATGACCAGCTCGGGGATCATGGGCATGTACAGGGCCACACGGTCTCCCTTGTTGATGTGCAGGGAGCTCAGGGCGTGGGCCACACGGCAGACCTCGGTATAGAGCATCTGGTAGGTGAAGCAGCGCACGTCCATTTCCTTTTCGCCCTGCCAGATGAGGGCGGCCTTGTTGCGGCGGCCGGAGATGAGGTGCGGTCGATGCAGTTGAAGGCGGCATTGAGCTTGGCGCCGGTGAACCATCTGTACTTGTGCCGCGCTTCGTCGGCCTCCAGTACCTTGTCCCAGCGCTTGAACCAGTGGATCAGCTGCGATGCGCGTGCCCCCCAGAAGTCATTGGGGTCTTCCAGAGCTCGCCGGCAGATGGCGTCGGCTTCGTCCTGACCGCAGATCCACGCGGACGACTTGCCGTGCTCGGGGGGGAGGTAGCTACCCTTCTCGGTTAAGAGAGTGGTAATCCGTTCCTGGGACATGATGGCAACTCCATAAGCTTAAGACTGCAAACAACAGTGGAAAATCATCCATGCTACCGGCGTAAAGTGATTTCTTACGGGCGTCAAGGGCCGGAAAACTGTTTGTGCTACCAGTCATCGTGGAGAAAAAAGGGACAAGGAGCTGAAACAGAGTGCAACAAAACGGCAGCAGGCACCGGTATGCATGGGAATGCTGAATAGTGAAAAAAATCCCAATCTGGAACGATTTTTTATGAAATTTTTTCCATATTCGGAACGAGAGCCTGCTTTTTGTGCAAAAAATGCATGGCGGCAGAGAAAATGACCGGCAGCACGGCCGGAAAATGAAAAGGGCGGCCTCATGACGAGACCGCCCTGAAAAGCAGGATGGAGATGGCGCAAGGATCAGTCCACGGGACGCATCCAGCCTCCCTCCAGCAGGAGGGCGGCAAGACGGCTCACCGGCAGGCCCACCACCGTGGACCAGGAACCGTGCACGCTTTCCACCAGAAAGGCCCCCTGGCCCTGGATGGCGTAGGCCCCGGCCTTGTCGGCCGGTTCGCCGCTGCGCACATAGGCGCGGAGAACGTCTTCAGGCCAGGCATGGAAGCGGACGGCGCTGGTATCGGCAAAGCCCGCACTGCTCCCGTCGGGGAAAAGGCAGCAGACGCCGGAGATGACCTCATGCTCGCGGCCGGAAAGGCGCCGCAGCATGTCCAGGGCGTCCGCATCGTCAGCGGGCTTGCCCAGGATGTCGTGGCCCAGGGCCACCACGGTGTCGGCGGCCAGGATCAGGTCGTCGGCCCCGGCATCCGTCGAGGCGGCCACGGCCCGCGCTTTGGCCGTAGCGGCACGCAGGGCGTAGGCGGCGGGCGTTTCCCCGTGTTCGGGGCGCGGTTCCACCCCGGTGGGACGGACGATGGTATAGGGCAGGCCCCATTCATCCATGAACTGGCGGCGTCGCGGCGAGGCCGAAGCCAGCACCAGCCGGATGCCGGGCCGCAGGAGGAAAAGGGGCTGGAGCGGGGCCGTGTTCATCGGCCCGCCTGATGGGGCCAGTTCTGGCGGGGCCAGTGGCGCAGCAGTTCCTTGCCTTCCATGTCGTAGACGTGGAAGCAGCCGTCCTCATACAGGCCGTAGCTGCGGGGGAATCCGCCCTTGGGCAGGCTGAGGGAGCCGGGGTTCCAGAAGTGCAGGCCGTCCAGGCTCTCGCCGCGCGGGATGTGGGTATGGCCGCGCAGGATGACCGTGCCCGGGGCAAAACCCGGCAGAGGCGGGTTCTCCGGCAGACGGTGGCCGTGGCTGGCGAAGATGCGCAGGGCGTCGGCCTCTATCCAGGCATTCTCCGAAACGGCGAAGGGCGTGAGCATGATGTCCACTTCGGCGTCGCAGTTGCCGCGTACGGCCGTGACCGGGCAGGGCAGATGGTTCAGGCGGTCCAGTTCTTCCAGCACGGAGCGGGTGTCATAGCCGCCGGGCAGGGGGTTGCGCGGACCGTGGTAGACCAGGTCGCCCAGCAGCACCAGCATGTCGGGCGACAGGCGTTGGGCCGTATCACAGAGGAAGCGCAGGCTGTCCAGCGAGCCGTGCAGGTCGGAAGCGATGAGCAGACGCATGGACGGCCCTAGCCTTTGTGTTTCTCATCCCAGCGGGCGCGCTCCACAGCGGCGTCCACCAGCATGATGGGGATATCGTCACGCACGGGATAGACCACGTTGCAGGCCGGGCAGGCCAGGCCTTCGGGATGCTCGGCAGAGGGCAGGGGCTCCAGAGAGCCCATGCAGCGGGGGCAGGCCAGAATCTGCAGCAGTTCCTGTGTGTTCATCATGATGTTTCCTTGTCTTTGGGGACAGCGGCCCCCTGTTTTGCGAGGGCAAAAGCATAGCTTTTTGCCGTCCGTTCTTCAAGACAAAGCTGCCGGGACGACCTGCGGGAAAGCGTGACCTGACGGGCCCTGCGGACCTTGCCACGGGAGTGCGCAGCTTGCTTTTTTTTCATAAAGTCGTAGTTTACTTGAAAAGAAAAAGATAACTGTCAGGGATGAAAGCATGCAATTCATTGATTTACATACGCATTCACAGGCCTCTGACGGAACGGACAGCCCCGGGCAGCTCGTGCGTAATGCCCAGATCCAGGGGCTGGCGGCGGTGGCGGTGACCGATCACGATACGGTCTCCGGCCTGGACGAAGCCGAGGCGGCAGCCCGTGACCTGGGGCTGGAATTCGTGCGTGGATGCGAACTGTCGACCAGTACGGAGCTGGGCGAGATGCATATGCTCGGCCTGTGGCTGCCCCGGGATCTGGCTCCCCTGCAGGACAGGCTCCAGTATCTGCGCCGCAAACGCAGCGAGCGCAACGTCCGCATCGTGGAAAAGCTCCAGGGCCTGGGCGTGGAGATCGAGCTCGACGAAGTGCTGCACGAGGCCTGCGGTGAGAGCGTGGGGCGCCCGCACATCGCTGCCGTGCTGGTCCGCAAGGGCTATGTGAAGGACGTCAGCGAGGCCTTCAAGGAATATCTGGGCTATTACGGCCGCGCCTATCTGCCCAAGGAGGTCCTGCAGCCCGAAGAGGCCGTGGAAGTCCTCTCTTCTCTGGGGGCCACGGTCTGCCTGGCCCACCCTATGCTGCAAAAGCTGCCCGAGGGCTGGCTGGAAGCCTTCATCGAACGCCTCCTGCCCTGCGGGCTCACGGCCATCGAGGCCTATCACAGCGAACATTCCGAGGCCGCTTCCCGGCGCTGCCTGGAGCTGGCCCGCCATTACGGCCTGGGCGTCAGCGGCGGCTCGGACTATCACGGTACCAACAAGCCCCGTATCCGTCTGGGCAAGGGCTACGGCTCCCTGCGCGTGCCCTACAGCGTGCTGGAAGAGCTGCGCGAGATGCGCGCCCGGCGCGGCCTGCCCTGCTAGCAGCAAAAAGTGCATCGCGAGGAAACGTCCCCCTCCTACCCAAGGCGTTTTATCTGGCCTGGTGCGTGATGGGGAGACCTGCAACGTTTAGGGGGAGGTTGCAGGTCTGAAAATATTTTTGCTGATATGTTTATTTTATTGATAATTTTGTTTTACCGGTTTGATGTGTTAACAGACTTTTTCAAATTTATTTTTGTAATATTATAGAGTATTTCATAGGTAAAGTATATTTTATCTGTTATAGATAAAATATTTCTGTAAAAGATGTTGTAGGATGCAAGTTATGAAAAATGTTAATGAGGCAACGTATACAATGTTTCATTTATCAAAATTTATCATGAAAGGGAGAGAAAGGCTTTATAAGTGTTTTTTGGAACATATAGATATCACAGAACAGGTAACACTTCTTGATATCGGAGCAACTTCTGATAGAAAAAATGCAGATAGTAATTTTTTTATAAAAAAATTTTTTACTCGGTGTAAAAATATTACTGCACTATCCAATGAAAATGCACAATGGCTGGAAGAAGAATTTCCTGGACTCACATTCCTTCTGGGAGATGGCAGGAATCTTCCTTTTGGGGATAATTCTTTTGATCTCGTGTTTTCAAATGCTGTTATTGAGCATGTAG
>ENA-UOOD01001787-UOOD01001787.1-human-gut-metagenome-genome-assembly--contig:-CS67-NODE-1787-length-20715-cov-8.056389_pt1 | contig 20715 bp, 10 predicted proteins | sample MGYA00242464_ERZ724011 | MGnify/ENA metagenome assembly ERZ724011 | reverse complement strand
TCGGACTGCTCGGACACGGAGCCGGAATCAAGTTCCGAAACATACGAATCAAGGAGCTGCCCGCGGCGAAAACCAAAAAATAGCCCTGACCCTCTGAAAGCGAACCCGCCCGAAATTCGGGCGGGTTTTTGCGAACAGCAGGCCCGAATATCGCAAAAATTGTGTTATATTTGCAAAGAATAGGCCGGAGCGCAGCCTCCGCGCCGTCGAGTTCAGAATAAAAACCTAAAAGAAAAAACCATGCTTATCCCTTGTGCAATCGGTTACGGGCAGATCATCGTAATCGTATTGGTAGTCATCCTGCTCTTCGGAGGCAAGAAAATCCCCGAACTGATGCGCGGACTGGGCCGCGGCGTCAAAGAATTCAAGGATGCCGTCAACAAAGACTATACGGCCGAAGACAACAAACCCGGAGACAAATCCGACTCCGGAAAGACCGAGTAATCACACCTGTTCCGCGGCGGCAAACAAATGAACATGAAAAAAAAGGATCCGGAGTCGACGGAGATGACTTTCTTCGAGCACATCGACGCCCTGCGCCCGCATCTGGTGCGAGGGGTGATGGCAATCGGAGTCATCGGACTGGTGGCCTTCTTCTGCAAGAGTTTCATTATCGACACGGTGCTGTTCGGGCCACAAAGCCCGGACTTCCCCACCAACCGCATGCTGACATGGGTGGGCGCCCAGTGGGCGCATATGGCCGAATGGCTCAACAGCGTGCTCGGCACGTCGTTCGACACCGATCCGGAGACCTTCCGCATCGCCAACGACCGTTTCTCGATCATCAACACTTCGCTGTCCGGGCAGTTCAACCTCCACATGAAGATCTCGCTCCTGACGGGACTGGCAATGGCCATGCCCTACACGCTGTGGGAGTTCTGGCGCTTCGTGCGCCCGGCGCTCACGCCGAAGGAGATTCAGGGAACCCACCTGTTCGTATTCTGGGTGTCGCTCTGTTTCTTCGGAGGGCTGCTGTTCGGTTATTTCGTCATGGCGCCGCTGTCGATCAACTTCTTCGCCAACTACCAGGCCAGCGAGTTCATCACCAACATGTTCGACATCAGCGACTACCTGACCACCGTCATCATCGTCTCGATAGCCTGCGCCTTCATGTTCGAACTGCCGCTGCTGATCTACTTCCTGACCCGCATGGGGCTGGTTTCGGCCGGATTCCTCCGCAAATACCGACGCCATGCGTTCGTCATACTGCTCGTCGTCGCGGCAATCATAACCCCGCCCGACATATTCAGCCTCATTCTGGTGATCCTGCCGCTATACGGACTGTATGAATTGAGCATCAAACTCGCGGAGCGGACCGAGCGCAAACACGCCGCCGAAGAGGAACAAACGACGGAAACGACGGAATAGCAGAAGACATATGGAGCGAACAAGCGAAACGAAGCCCGTCACGATCGTAGCCATCGGGGCGGGCAACCGTACCAACAAATACCTCGAATACGCGATCCGGAATCCCGACCGGCTGAAACTGGTCGGCGTAGCGGAGCTCAACGACATCCGCCGCCACGCAGTCGCCTCCAAATTCGGACTGAAGCCCGAAGAGTGCTTCACCGACTACGAACGCTTTTTCGAAAATCCCGTCCCGGCCGACGCCATCCTGATCGGAACGCCCGAGAACATGCACTTCGAGCCTTGCATGAAGGCCATCGAGGCGGGTTACAACGTCCTGCTCGAAAAACCGATCGCGCAGTCGCTGCCCGAATGCTGCCGCATCGCCGAAGCGGCGCGGCGCAAAGGGGTCATCGTCGGCGTCTGCCACGTCCTGCGATACCATCCCTATTTCATCAAGATCAAGGAGATCGTCGACTCGGGCCAGTTGGGAGAGATCATATCGATCAGCCACCTCGCAGCCGTGGGACTCGACCGAACCACACACGGATTCGTCCGCGGCATGTGGCGCCGCGAGGAGATCACCAACCCGATGCTGATTTCGAAATGCTGCCACGACATCGACTTCCTGCTGTGGCTCACCGAGGCGCGCTGCCGCAAACTATCGTCGTTCGGGTCCCTGCGCTGGTTCCGGGCCGAGAACGCCCCGAAGGGAAGCACGCCCCGGTGCATCGACTGCCCGCTGGAAAAGGAATGCCCCTACTCGGCAGTGGACCTCTACTATAACCGGCGCGACTGGATTTCGAATTTCGACGTCCCGGAAGGCGCGACGCTCGACGAGGTCATACTCCGACAGCTGCGCACGGGCGATTACGGCCGATGCGTGTTCCGCTGCGACAACGACGTGGTGGACCACCAGATCGTATCCATGGAAATGGAAAACGACGTCACGATCTCCTTCTCGATGGATGCCTTCACCCTCGGCGACCAGCGAGAGACACACATACGGCTGACTCACGGCGAAATCGACGGTGACGAACGCATCCTGCGCGTGCGCCGATTCCGGGGCGGGGAAGAGCAGGTCTACGACTTCTCCGGCATACTCGGCAAGCCGTTCCACGCCGGAGCCGACCTAAATCTGGTCGAGGATTTCGTCGACACGATCAGCCGCAGGGAGCACCGCTTCCGCACATCAATCGGAAAATCGGTCGAAAGCCACCGGATATGCTTCGAAGCCGAGCGAAGCAGGCTATCCGGACAGACCGTAATTCTCGACCAAACGCGCTGATCGCCCCGGACACAAACAGGCAGGCTGCAACCTCTCGGTTGCAGCCTGCCTGTTTGTCAGCGTCATTCGACCGCCAGCTCCCGGTCGATCCGATCGGCCATGTAGCGGCAGAAACTGCGCGTATCGGCCAAGGGAGCCGACGCAGCGCCCCGCCGGTACATCGCCTTCATGTCGAGCAGCAGTCCGTAGAACAGATGCTCCCGGAAGGCGGGAATCACCCGCGGCGTCCGGTAGCCGTAGGCGGCGCCCTGCACCTCGCCGGCGCCCAACGGCGTGAAATCGTCGGCCCGGCGCTCCGCCGGCATGTCCGGAAGCGTCCCGGCGTCAGCCGCCGGGAACAGATCGCCGCCGTCGGACAGCGAACCGGCCCCGTCAAACAGCGCGAAGGCGCTTCCCGAACCCGACGAAGGCTTATCTTTGACGTTGGCCGCGGCGACGGTCGATTTGAGCAGCGACTGTTGCAGATTACGGACATGGTCCGTCAGCGGTTCGCGCGAACGGAGCCGCTCCTCGAACCACGCCACGAGGTCCTTCGCCATGAGGTCGGCCGTATAAGGATCGTCGGCCTTCGAAGCCGCGAGGTCCAGCGTTCCGAGCTTTTCAAGAAGCGTGCGCGCAATCCGGCGCTGGAGGTATTCGCATGCCTGCACGCGGTTGTAAACGTTCTTCGACACCCCCTGCCGGTCGATCCAGCCGAGGTCGGCGGTCAGGGCGAGCGCCTCGCGCAGGGCGCGCCGCTGCACTTCGCGCGGCACGGCCGTGCAGGCGGGCCGGGCCGTTCCCTCGTAGACCGGATTCATATAGACGCCCCCGATGTAGCGCATCAGCTGCAAGGCGAGGGAGTTGACGCGCAGAACCATCTCCGTGAGCAGCTCCTCGCGGAACTTGTAGTCGCCGTCGCGGCCCGAAAGCCACCCGTCGCCGTGCTCGGCGACATATTTCAGATTGGCCGATTGCAGCGCCACGCTCCGGAACAGGTCGTCGCCCAGGTCTCCGGCCCCCACGCGGGGATCGTAAGTCCCGGAGGCGTACTGCGCGAAGAAACAGCGGGGGTCTCCCTCCTTCGAGGCGAGCAGGCGGCGCAGCTCCGGAACCTCGTCGTGCGGCGTCACAGCCCCCGGAACGGGTTTGTAGAGCCACTCGACGGCCAGATAATCGTAAGGACCCAGCGCATCGGCCACGAGCTTCACACCGCGCTCCCTGTCGCCCGGCTGCGCGACGATGTTGTAGAACACGTCGTCGGTGATCGACGCCGCCAGGCCGTTTTCGCGCGTAAACGACGGCGAACGGAGCGAGTCGGTCGGATAGGCCGACGAGGCGGCGTAGTTGGGCATCACGCCGAAAGCCGAGGCCGCACGGCGGGCCACCATGGCCGTCAGGGCGTCGGCGATCTGACGCGCCGAAGGCTGCGTGGTGCGCGCCTCGGGGTCGGCGGCCGACAACGTCAGGAGCAGCTTCTTCTGAATGGCGGCCGTGAAATTGAAGGGCACGAAGATGTCGGTCCCGAGGATTTCACCGCTGCGCGGATCGACCCACGAGGCGGTGTAGAGTTCCGAATTGGAGGTTCCCGTGCGCCGCACGCAGTTGTTATAGAGGCTGTTGTCGTTGAAAGCCGGATCAGCCGGAAAAGGCTCTACCCGCACGACATCCTTGCAGCCGATCTTCGCGAAGGCATCGTTCCACAGCAGAAGCCCCCGCTCGACGGCGGCATAGGCCGAAGCGTCGAAAGCCGTGTCGACGTAAAACACCACGGGACGCACCTTCCCCGCGCTGTCGAGGATCGAACGGCGGCAGGCGTAATAATCGGTTTTGGCCTCCTGCTCCCGGTCCGAGAAGCGTTTGAACGCCTTGGCCGCCAGCCCGAGCCGCTGGTCGCAGAGCCGCATCCGCCGTTCGGGATCGCCCAGCACGCGGAGCGTGCGGCGGGCGACGATCGACTGGGGCTTGTCCTTCCACAGGTCGAGCAGGCCGAGGAAGCTGACCGTCGTGCCGTAGGAAAGCTCTCCCACCACCGAAACGCACCCTTTTCCGCCCGTCACGCCGGTCAGCATCGAACGGTCCTTCTTGTAATCGGCCTTGGCCGTCATCCAGCCGCCGTAGGTGTTGCCGCCCTCGGGGTCGATCGGACGCAGGCGTTTGACGTCCCCGACGAAAAGCGCCGTGACGTCGACGACGGACGATTTCCCGTCGGGCGTGCGGGCCTTCACGGCATACGAGGCCACGATCGGACCGATATTGCTCCGCCCGACGGCCTCACGCATCGCCGGGCTGCCGTCGACGATCACCACCGGAGCGAACTCCCGCATGCAGAGGAGCGTGTCGCTCTTCCCGCGGCCGAACTCGACCATGTAGGGCGGCACGGGCTGCTGGTGGGCCAGTCCGTCGCCGGGATCGCCCGTCCGCTCGATCGTCGTGGTGATCATCAGCCCCCGGCCGAGCAGCGAATCGGGGAGTTCGAGGTAGAGTTTGTCCGCAGTCAGGTGCAGGGTCAGCCCGCCGCCGCGGACAGTCTCCACCCGCTTGTCCTTGAACAGTTTCTCGTAGGGAGTCGCCTTGGCGGCGGTATCGGCCTCCTGCTTCTTTTTCTTGTCGCGCTTCCTGTCCCCGGCTCCGGCTTCCACGGCGGCCGAACCGGCCGCCCGGACGGGCCGAGACGCCGCCGGCAGCAGCAAGATTCCCGCCAGCAGCGAAAGGAAAGCTATTTTAAACAGTTTCATCATGGTCCGGAAGGTTTATTTTTTCAACGCTTTCTCGATGTTGCGCAGCAACAACTCGTAGTGCAGGCGCGCTTCGCCCGTCGCCGAAACGCTCTTCGTGCGGAGCATCGCACGCAGTTTGAGCAGCGCGGCATAATCCCCGGCCTCGGTGTTGCGCGGGTCGTAGTAGTTCAGGCGCGGAGAGCCGTAGCCCAACAGCGGCGCGGTGTCGACGCGGTGCGCGGCGGAGAAGGTTTCGAAGGGGTCGTGGCCGCAGCGTTCCCCGCAGGCGGTGAGCGCCGCGGTGCGGGCCGCATGCTCCCCAAGGAAGGCGGGAACGGGCATCAGTCCCTCGTCGGAGACCAGCTTCTTCTCCTCCCGCGCCCCCGTCCCTGTGTATTTCAGCCCGGCCGAAAGACTGAGACTGCGGACGTATTCGCGCTGGAGCATCATCTCCAGCGCATCGGGCGTGCGGCCCTTCAGCGTCGAAGCCCACACGAATTCATAGACATCCCTGCGGCACTCCTCGGGCGTGTAGGCCTCCTTTTCGGCCAGCGCGGCGCTCAAAGCCACACGTGCCGGGGCGGCCACGACGACCGACACCAGCGAAGCCATGATCGACTCGGCGGGCGAACCCATCAGCGGCATGTCGCGGATCAGCTCGGCGTTGTCCAGCCACTTCATGTCCTTGAGCTGCGCGAGACAGAACAGCAGGGCTTCGCGCTGGCGTTCGCGCGGCACGCTGCGGTAGGCTTCCACGGGGTCGCCCTCCATCTTCTCGGCGAAGTAGATGCCGCCGACGTTGGCCAGCACGTGGTTCAGGTAGCGGATATACTGCGTGAGCACCTCGTCGTAGAGGGTGCGCCGCTGGGAGAAATCGGGGTCCTGGGCGCTGATCCAGGCGTTCATGTTGCCGAGAATGTATTTCAGATTGGCGATGCCGTAGCCCGAGGCCTTCACGGCGTCGTCGCCCAGATCCTCCGACTGCGAACGGGGATCGATCGAGCGGCTGAACTGCTGCTTGCCGAAACGGTAGACCGAATCGGCGGCGGCCCCGGTTATCCATTTCGAAGTGACGGCATATTCGTCGGCAGCCGTCGCAGCGTCGGGCACGGGCGTGTAGAGCCATTTCACGGCATAGTAGTCGTAGAGGCCGAAACGCGGCGGGGTGAGCTTCACGCCGCGCTCCCTATCCCCGGGCCGGGCCACGTAGTTGAAGCGAGCGTAGTCCATGATCGAGGTGGTCGTGCCGTACTTCTGCGTGAACGACGGCGAGCGGAGCGAATCGACAGGAATCACCGCCGAGGCGCTCATGTTGTGCATGTAACCCAGGCAATGGCCGACCTCGTGGGCCACGACGTAGCGCAGTCCGTCGCCGATCACCTCCTCGGGAATCGTCACGGCGCGCACGCGCTCGTCGGCCTGCGCCGTCTGGACGAACAGCCAGTTGTTCAGCAGTTTCATCACGTCGTGGTAGACATAGACCGAAGCGTTGAGTATCTCGCCGCTGCGCGGATCGACCCACGAAGGCCCCATGGCATTGGCGATGGCGATCGGCGCGTAGCGAATGCACGAATACTTGATGTTGTCGGGATCGAATTCGGGATCGTCCTTCGGATAGGGCTTTGCGGCGATGGCGTTTTTAAATCCGATGCGCCCGAAAGGCTCGTTCCACTGATCGACGGCCTCAAAAATATGCTTTTTCCACATCTCCGGGAATCCGTCGTCGACGTAGAAAACGATCTGTTTCTTCGGCGCGACCCGCTCGCCGCGCTTCCAGGCATCCATGTCCGACGGCTCCAGCCGCCAGCGGTGGGCGTAGTAGATCACCTTGGCGCGCTGCTCGCGCTCGCTGAAAAGCACCTTGCCGGTCGGGAACACCGACATGCGGCTGTCGGTGATGCGCGGACGGTAAGGCTCGCGGGGCAGCAGCACCAGCGAACGGGTCATCACGGCCGTCAGCGGCTGGTCCTTGACCAGCGTCGTGCGGCCGCGGGTGAGCGTGAAAATATAGCTCAACGTACTGCGCACCACCACATTGTCGCTGAAAGCCTTGATTTCGCCCAGCATCGAACGCTCCTTCTGGAAGGTCTTCTTCAGCTCGAAAGCCGTATAAAGTCCGTACTTCGAGAAGGGCGACATCTCCTCCACGTCGGCCACGAACAGGTCCGTGACGTTGACCACCACGGCCGTGCTGTCCCGGTTCCAGGCCTCGATCTTGTAATTGCGCAGGATGGGATCGGCCGTGTTCCGCTTCACCGCCTCGGCCAGCGCGCGGGAAGCCCCCGTCTCGTCGGTGATGTTCTCGCAGTTGACCGTACGCAGCTGGACCGAACGGTCGTTGCGCGTGAAAACCACGTGCAGCGGATAGTCCGACTTGGAGCCGGTCGTCGCCGCAGCGTTGTCCGAAACCTCCGAAATGGTCGATCCGAGTAGCATTTCGCGCCCGAAAAGCGAATCGGGAATCTCGAAATAGAGCTTCCCCTTGACGTCGTGCAGGCGGAACATGCCGTCGGCCACCGTATGTTTCTCCTTGAAGAGTTTGTCGTAATCGCTTTCCTTCGGTTTTTCGGCCGAACTCTCCGCCTTCTTCGAAGCGGAGGATTTGGGCTTCTTCGCCGTCGCCGTCGCCGCCGTGAGGCAGAGCAACAGCACCAATAGTTTTCGGATCATCTGCTGAAATTTAGAATTGTGTTCGAGGTTCTTTTCGTCCCGGTTCCTGCGCCCGTTCCATAATAAAGAGGGAATTTTACCGGAAACGACATACACGAAGGCCGAAAAAAATGGGCCGCGTCGTGTGACGCGGCCCGCTCATCCCTGATTTTCAGCGGATCAGTACATATACTCGGTTTTGGATGGGTTGCCTCCCTGCTGCGACCACGACGCGGCGCAGCCCTCGGCCGCACCCTTCACCGCGAAGACGGTGGGCTTGTCGTCCTTCATGCCGTTGACGTAGATCGTGCCGTCGTAGGAGATCGTCGGCGACGAACGCAGCTCGTCGGCCAGCTTGATCTCCACCACGCGCGAGCCGTCCTCCGGGCGGAGTTTCACCAGTTTGCCCGTAGTCCGGTCGTTGTAATAGACGAAACCCTGATCGTCGACGGCCGGAACGCCGTTGATGTCGCCGTCGGCGGCGTGCTCCCAGCGTTTCACGCCCTGCGCGGAGATGGCCGTGACGTGGGCCGCCACGCTGCCGGTCTTCTGCGTCGCGGCGTAGACCGTGCCGTCCTCGCCCAGCGCCACGCCCATGCCCGACTGGGCGCAATCGCCCTTGACGGGACAGTACCAGTCCGGTTCGGGCGTCTGCCCGTAGACGGTCTTTGCCGGATCATAACAGTAGACGACACCCCCGCCCAGACTCTTGTCCGCACGCACGCCCTGGTTCTGGAACAGGATGTAGACCTTGCCGCCGGGACCCGACGCAGGCTGCGTGCCGTTCGGCGCCTCGCACGTAGCATCCTTGCCGCTGCCGCCGTAGTTGTGCTCGCGGCCGTTCGACTTCACGCAGGAGAATTTCCACTTGCCCGCGCCGTCGGGGAAGAAGACGCGCATGCCGTGACTGCCGCCCGTACCGGCGATCACCATGCCGTTTTTGAGCGGCAGCACGCCGCCGTAGGAGCCGCCGTTGACGTGCCGCTCGTCCACCAGGTCGCCCGACGATTTGTCGTAGACCTGGAAATTCTGGTGCCCCGAAGGCACGTTGCGCGCCACAATGAAGAGGTATTTCTCGGTGACGGCCGGCGAAAGGAACCGGAAGCTGGTGTTCACGCCCGTATTCACATGCCAGACCTGTGAGCCGCCCCCGGCGCCGCCGCTGACGGCGTAGAACGCGCTGCCTCCCGCGCCCTTGTTCGGCTCGTTGAAGCCCGCCAGCGCGTAGACCGTGCCGTCCTCGTCGACCGAAGGCGTCGGCGACTGCACCTTGATCGAACCGCTGTTGTTCTCGGCCGACGCACCGTCCTTGCCGATGTCGAAGGCCCAGAGACGCTCGCCGGCCTTCGTGAAGCAGACCAGCGAATAACCCGTCGAAGTCACATAGACATACTCGCCGTCGGGGCTGACCGCGGGCGACGTGCCGAACACATAGGCGTCCTTCGTGTCGTCGTAGGGGTACGACCAGAGCAGGTCGAGGCTGATGGCGCCGCGGCCCACGTCGATGGTCACCGTCTTGGTGTTCCTGCCTTTCTTGTTGTCGGTCACGGTCAGCGAGACCTCCGTAGCCCCCTGCGCCGCGAAGGTGAATTCGGGATTCTGCTTGTCGGAGGTCGTGGTTCCGAATTTCCACTCCCAGGCCACCACCTCGCCGTCCTCGTCGGTCGAACGGTCGGTGAACTGCACCGGTTCGCCCGCCACGACCTTCTCGGGCGACCACGTGAAGTCGGCCACGGGCCGTATGTTGTTGTCCACGACCCGAATGGTCTTCTCGAACGACGACTTCTTCGCCCCGCGGTCGGAGGTGACGGTCAGCTTGATGACATACTCTCCGGCCTGATCGTAGGAGATGTTCTCCGGGGTGGTTTCGTAGGAGACGACGCCCTTGCCCAGCTCCCATTTGCAGATGGCGATCAGGGCGTTTTCGGCCATCGAAGTGTTGGTGAGCACCACCGGATCGCCCACATCGTAGGACTCCTTGTCGGTGGTGAACGAGGCGTGGACCGCCACTTCCTCGTCCGGCTGGCAGGAGACGGCCCCCATGAGGGCGAAAGCGGCCAGCATATAGATAAATCGTTTCATTTCAATCGGTTTTGAGCTTTGGTTGCAGGATTACTTGAACTCTAACACGGCCGCGATGGGATAGTGGTCCGAAATGTAGAGGACCTTCTCGTAACGCTGGTCGACGGTGGCGAAGCGCAGGGGCGTGAAGCCCGAGCTGAAGATGTGGTCGATGCGCGGGTAGTTGGTCGCCCCGCCGAAGTTGTTGAACGACGCCTTGTTGTCGGTCACGGGAGCGGTCGTGCGCGCGTCGGCCATGAACTTCTTCACTCCGTCGAAAATCGGGCTGTCGAGCATCTTGTTGAAGTCGGCGGTCAGCACCGTCGGCTGGTTGTCGGGGTTGAGCGACCGGATCTTCGCCTCGATCAGCTCCATCGACTTCTGGGCCGCCACCTGCCCCACATGGTCGATGTGGGTGTTGACGTAGAAGAACTTGCGGCCCGACTTGTAGTGGGTGAACAAGGCCCACGTGGCCGTGCGGTAGGTCGAGGCGTCCCAGCCGACCGACGGGACGTCGGGGGTGTCGGAGAGCCAGAAGGTTCCCCACTTTTCGAGCTTCACGGCATCGGCGAGGTAGTAGATGGCCATGAACTCACCGGCATTCTGGCCGTCGGTGCGGCCCACGCCGACGCTCTTGTAGCCCGCGCAGTTCTCGTCCATGTAGGTCTTCTGGTCGAGCCGCGCCTCCTGCACGCCGAGCACCGTCGGCTGCTGGTCGGCGAACATCGCCGGAACGGCCTTTTTGCGGTTGTCCCAACTGTTCGCACCGTCGTCGCCCGAGCTGTAACGCACATTGAACGACATGACTTTCAGCTGATTGTCCTCAAGTCCGGGATTGACCGGCTCCTCCGGTTCGTCGCCGGGCTGGGGTTTGTAGAATTCCGAGTAATCGGGCTTCGGATCGCTGCACCCGGCGGCGAAAACGAAGGCGAAACTCAACGAAAACGTCAGTAAATAACGGAATATTCTCATGGTCTTGCTTTTTATTTATTCGTTGTCCCACTCGGGGTTCTGCGAGATCGTATAGCCCGCGTTCCTGTAATCGCGGATCACCTTGGCGGGAATCGGATAGAGGTACTGGCGCCCGTCGGGATACCAGTAGCGGTCGCCCGCACCGGTCTTGTAGACCAGATCGTAACCCGACACGGCATTCGCCTCGGCATAAAGCCCCACGCCATCCTGATTGACGCGGATGGCGATGTTCTTGTAGGCCGCCGGAGCCGACGCAACCTCGCCCTCGGTGAAGTAGTAGTCGTTCACGCCGTCGCCGTTGACATCGACGGGCTGCTCCAACCCGGGGATGTGAATGCCGCTCCACGGCAGGGTCTCCATCAGCGATCCGCACTTCCAGCGGCGCAGGTCGTCGAAGCGCATGCCTTCGGCGACGAGTTCGATGGCCCGCTCGCGGCGGATTTCGAGCAGCACGGGGCTGGTCACGTCCGGATAAAAGGTGCTTTGCAGGTAGCTGTCGACGGTCGTGGGCAGCGTCTCCGTGCCGCCCGTGATACCCGCGCGCTTACGCAGCGCACCGACCGTGAGCGCCCATTCGGAATCGGTGATCACCCCCAGTTCGGCCTGCGCCTCGGCGTAGTTGAGCAGCACCTCGGCATAGCGGATCAGCGGAATGCTGTTGATGTTCTTCGCACCGCCGTCGTACTTCGATTCGTCGAGCGTGTACTTGATCACCTGGTAGCCCGTGAGCGAAAGGTTTTTGATGTCGGCGACCGCCGTCTTGCCGTCCCACAGGAAGTTGCGGCCGCGCACGGTCTGCTCCAGGCGCAGGTCGCGCCCCTCCATCTCCTCGGCGAAGGATTTCACGGCGTAGTCGGCGGCGGCGGTGAAGGGCGTGCCGTCCTGCTTGAGGTAGGTGTGGACGAACGAGCGGACGAGGCTCCAGCACAGTCCGTACGAGCGGGCGTTGAACCACCAGTTCTGCTCGCCGAAGATGCCGGATTTCTCGTTGGCGCAGACGGCGAGGATCACCTCCTGCGTCAGCGGCGTCTCGCGGTAAAACAGATCGCGATAGGCGCCCTTCTTGCCCGCGGCGGTGTTGAGCGAGCAGCCGCTGTTGTCGATCACCAGCTTGGCGGCCTTGGCGGCCTCGCGATACAGCTCCTCGGGGGTTATCTCAAGCCCCGTGAGGTTGTGGTAACGGCGGTAAGCCGCTTCGAAGAGGCAGACGCGCGACTTGAGCGCGGCGGCGGCCCAGCGCGTGAGCGTCGCGCTGCCGGTCGACGAGGTGGCCTGGATGTGCTCGTAGGCGAAATCGAGGTCGGCGATCAGGTTGCGGATGATCACGTCGCGGCTGTCGCGGTCCTTGTACATCACGTCGTTCTGGTAGGACTGGATGTCGTTGGGGAACCAGGGAACTTCGCCGTAGGTGGTCAGCTTGTCGTAGTAGAACCACGCACGGAACCAACGGGCGATGCCCAGGTAGTTGTCGCGCGTCTCGGCTTCGACGGTGCAGTATTTCGGGTCGTTGCAGCCGTCGATGAAGTAGTTCACGTTCTTGAGCGCGCCCCAGCTCCAGCTGGTCGCCGTCTCGGTGTTGTAGGCACCCTCCTTGATGAAGGTGTCGGTGTTGCTGACGGCCCCCACGTCGCACATCTTGTCCTGCATGAAGCCGTTCTTGAGCGTCGGCAGGGCCTTGTAAAACGAATTGGAGTAGAGTTCGAGACCCGATTTCGATCCGAAGATCATCGACTTGTCGGCTTTCACCTGCACGTCCTCCGTCAGGTCGCACGACGTGGCGAACGCAACGCAGCCCACGAGCAGACTCCATATATAGGTTGATCTTTTCATAGCACGTAAACAGTTTAATAGGTGATCGAGATGCCGAAGCTGAAGCTGCGCATCACGGGATAGTTATGTCCGTCGCCCTTGCTGTTGGAAATATCCGAGTCGGATTTCTTGCTGGCCACCGTCACGTCGAAATCCTTCGTGTGGCGGTAGAGCGGCGACCAGCTCCAGAGGTTCTCGCCCGAGAAGTAGACCGAGACCTTCGAAAGACCGATCTTCGAGATCCACCGCTTGGGCAGCTCGTAACCGAACTGAAGATTCTTCAGCCGGATGTACGACACGTCCTGCAGGTAGCGCGTATTGACGTTGACCGTATTGGCGTTCATCGGGCCGTAGTAGCCCACGTAGCGCGGCAGGTAGGCGTTCGGACGCTCCTCGGTCCAGTAGTTTTGCAGATGCCACGTCGGAACCTGGTTGTAGGGACGGTTGTACATGCCCCAGAAAAGGCTCTCGTCGCTGGGGAACCACTGCTGCCTGCCCACGCCGTCGAACAGCGCCGAGAGGAAGAAACCGTTCCAGTCGGCATTGAGCGAAATGGTGTAGAGGTAGCGCGGCTCGGAGTTGCCGATGATCTTCCGGTCGCCCGGATCGTCGACCGTGCTGCTGCCGCGGTCGATGGCGTCGTTACCGTTCAGATCCTCGAAGCGCATGTCGCCCGGATAGGTGATGTACTTCTCGGAGGTCTGCATGATGTCATTCTTGTAGCCCTTGCCGCCGAACGCCGCGTCGATTTCGGCCTGCGACTGGAACAGCCCGTTGCAGACGAAACCCCAGATCTCGCCCAGACGCTGCCCCTCGTAGTAATCGGAGAGCTTGCGCGAGGCGTTGTTATAGCGGTCGATTATGGAATAATAGTCGGCCAGCGTCGCCTTGATTCCGAAATTGAAGGGCTTGCCCGCCAGCTTGAACGAATCGTTGTAGCTCAACGCGATTTCATAGCCGTAGGTGCTCATGTCGGCGTAGTTGCCCTTGGGGGCCGTCGCTCCGAAGGTGTCGGGAAGCGTCGGGCCGACGGTGTACATGTCCACCGTCTTGCGGATGTAGTAGTCGGCCGTGAGGTTCAGCCGTCCGTTCAGGAAACCGGCGTCCAGTCCCACGTCGAAGGTTTTGGAGGTCTCCCAGCCGATGTTGTCGGGAATCTGGCCCGGGAGGCTCGTGTAGCGCAGCTTGGCCTGCCCGAAGAGGTAGCGGGCCGCGTCGCCCGAACCGGTTCCGAAGGTCGACAGGCCGAAGGTTTCGAGGTAGGTGTAGGGATCGACGTTGCTGTTGCCCAGCGCACCGTACGAGGCGCGCAGCTTGAGGTTCGAAACGGCCTTGGGGCTGACGTCCCAGAACTTCTCCTGCGAAACGCGCCAGGCGGCCGAAGCCGAGGGGAAGAAGCCCCATTGGGAGTTGTTCGGAAATTTCGACGAGCCGTCGTAGCGGCCGTTGACTTCGAGCAGGTAGCGGTCGTCGTAGGCGTAATTGAAGCGGAAGAAAGCGCCCACGTAACGCCAGCGGCTGCCGCCGGCGGTGATCGACATGACGTCGCCCAGCGCGAAGTTGATGTTGTCGGCGTCGGGCATCAGAAGACCGTTGCGCTCGGAGTAGGTCGACTTGTAGTCCTGCTGCTCGTAGTTGTAACCGGCCAGCGCCTTGAAATAGTGTTTCTCGGCGAAGGTGTCCTCGAACTCGGCGTAGGCGTTGGTGGCGATATAGGTCGTCAGTTGCAGCGACTCCTTCATCACGTCGTCGGTCTCGGGCGTGCCGAGGTAGACGATTTCGCCCTCGTAGGCGCTGTAAGGAATGGCCGTGGTCTTTTTAGTCTCGGTGTAGTCCTTGGTGCGGAACGAGAAGTCGCCCGTCAGGCGCAGGCGGTTCTCCAGCATCGTGACGTTGAGCGTGGTGGTGTTCTTGAGCGTCTTGGTCGTGCGGTCGAGCCAGTTGTTGCCCGTCACCAGGCCGCCGATGGCGTAGGCGCCCGACTTGGTGAGCGTACCGTCGGGATTGAAGATCGGCGACGAAGGGTGCCCCTGGTCGTTGAGCGAACGCCACAGCACGCCTCCGCCCTCCTTCGAATAACCCATCGGCTGACGGTAGCGGTCGTGCGTATAGTCGAAGTTATTGCTGATCTTCAGCCATTTGAACACCTGCGAGGAGACCTTCGAACGGAGGTTCATCGTGCGGTAGGTGTCGGGCGTGAAGTTGAACAGGCCGTTGTAGTCGTACAGACGCCCCGAAAGGTAGTGGCTGATCTTGCCGTTCGAACCGCTGACCGAGATGTTGTGCGTCTGGGCGATCACCGTATCCTTGTAAAGTGCGTCGTAGTAGTCCGTATTGCCGTAGTAGACATACTTGCCGTCGGGTTCGACCGTCGTTTCGAGCTTGTTGCCCGCGAGTTTGCGCTGGCGGAAGGTGTCGAGCCACGCACGCGAAAAATCCTGCGAGTTGTTGAAGCCCGTCGGCTCGTTGAAGCGGTAGTTGTACCATGCGTCGTAGAAGAGGCGCGAATAGACGTAACCGTCGTCCACGACGTCGGGAATGGCCGTGGGCTGCTGGATGGAGACGTTGCCCGTGTAGTTGATCGTGAACTTGTCGGTGAGTTTGCCCGGGTCCTTGGTGGTGATGAGCACCACGCCGTAGGGTGCGCGCGAACCGTAGATGGCGGCCGAAGCTGCGTCCTTGAGCACCGAGACCGACTCGATGTCGTTGGGGTTGAGCATCGCGGGGTCGCCCTCGACGCCGTCGATCAGCACCAGAGCCGATCCGCCCGCGCCGATCGACGTCTTGCCGCGGATGTTGTACGACGCCGAGCGGTTGGGCTTGCCGTCGGCCAGCGAAATATTGAGGTTGGGCACGGCGCCCTGCAACATCTGCGTGACGTTGGCCACGGGACGGTTCTCCAGAAGTTCCGAGGAGACCTGGTCGACGGCGCCCGTCAGGTTGGCCTTCTTCTGCGTGCCGTAGCCCACGACCACCACCTCGTCGACGAGCGTGGCATCCTCCTTCAGCTCCACGGTGACGAACGAACGGTTGCCGACCGGGATTTCGGCAGAGGCGTAGCCCAGCGCCGAGACTTGCAGCACGGCGCCGTCAGCCAGACCCTCGAACGAGAACGAGCCGTCGGTCCCGGAACTCACGCCGCGGGTGGTTCCCTTGACAATCACCGCGGCCCCGACAACGGGCTGGCCCGCGGCATCCCGGACGACGCCCTTAACGGATTGCGGCACAGCGGCACTCTGCCGGGGGGGGGAAAGGTAAATCTTGCCGTCGCGGATCTCGATTTCGACCTTGTCGTCCGCCAGCAGCTGTTTCAGCGCCGCACGCACGTCGACATCCGCGACGGCGATGCTGACGACCTTGTCGGGATTGACCGTCGGACGCGCATAGTAGAACGTGTAGCCCGTCTGCTCGGTAATCCGCCCGAACACCTGTTCGAGCTTGGCATTCCGGAAATTCAACGTCACTTTCTGCGCCCGGGCCGTCAGGGCCGTCCCGGCTACACAAAGCAGCATCAGAAAGAGTAGTCTGATTCGTTTCATACAGATTAGTTTAGGTAGTTGTTTACTAAAAAGCCCGTTTGCGCGCTTTTCACAGAATAGACACGCAAACGGGAAAAAACGATGAGCCGAAACTCTTTTTTTTATCTGAAACTTACCTTTATTTCTGTTTTGGTGCGTTCGAAACACACCGGAGAGATCAGTTCCATTTCACGCAAAACATTATCCAGCAGCGTATTGTCGGTCGCAAAGGTGTAGGATATGGGGCGATCGGGCTGTCCGACTGTTTCGAAGCGCACGTCGTACCACCGCGAAAGGGTTTCGAGCACCTCTGCAAGGGGCGTGTCGCGGAACGAGATCACGTCGTCCTTCCAGATCGAATAACGCATGGCGTCGGCGCCGCGGACGATCCGCCCCTCGCCCGAGCGGCGGTCGTAGAGCAGCTGTTCGGAGGGCGACAGCTCGAAACGACCGCCGCGGCGGTCGTCGAGCACCACGCGCCCCTCGTCGAGCGTTACGGCGACGATGTCGTCGTCGCGGTAGGCCTTGACGTTGAACGACGTGCCGAGCACCTGGATCTCTCCGCCCTCGAACTCCACGACGAACGGCCGCCGGGGATTGTGGGTCACCTCGAAGTAGGCTTCGCCTTCGAGCCGGATGCGACGCTCGAAAAGCCCGAACTTCACGGGATAGTGGATTTTCGACTCGGAATTGAGGTGGGCGACCGTACCGTCCTGAAACAGGCACTGCGTACGCCGCCCTCGGTCGACGACGAATTCGCCGTACTCCGCATCCGAAAAGATGCCCCCTACCTGACGGTCAAGACGCAGGGCGACGCCCAGCACCAGCGCGACGGGAATCACGACGGCGGCGACGCGAAAAAGAATGCGGCGGCGCCGGCTGCGCGTGAGGGCGGTTTTGATCCGCGCGAAGATGCGCTCCGAGGCGACCTCCTCCCGCTCGTAGTCGCCGCAGGACTCCTGCCGGTCGAAGTCGCGGCCGATGTAGCGGCTGGCCCATGCCTGGCCCGAATCGGTGGCGAGCCACTCGGCGACCGAAGCGGCCTCGGCAGCGGCGGCGCGGTTTTCGAGCGTCTTATGCAAAAGTTCTTCCGAAGGTCTGTTCATAAAAATAAAGTTTGCAGGATGACGATAAGCAGGACGATATGGCCGAAACGGCTCTTCAGGAGTTTGACGCCCTCCTGGTAGTGCGAACGGACGGTGTTGACCGAAAGATTGAGCATTTCGGCGATCTCGGGGTTCGAATAGCCCGCCTTGCGCAGGTACATGACCTGCCGCTTCTGGGTCGGAAGCCCCGCGATCACCGTATCGAGCATCTGCAAAAGATCCTCGCGCTCGATCTGCGCGTCGAGCGGGTCCGAGGCCTCGGGGACGAGCTGCGCCAGGCGGTAGCTGTGCACCAGCTCGGTATTGCGGCTGCGCAGGTAATTGAGGATGTAGTTGCGGGTCATCGTGTAGAGGTAGTTCCGCAGGCTCAGCATGACGGTCATCTCCTGCCGCCCGATCCAAAGTTTCACGAAGACGTGCTGCACGGCGTTCTCGGCCGCGGAACGGTCCTTCAGCATCTTCAGGGCCACGGCATAGAGTATCCGGTGATACTTCCCGTAAACCTCCCGGAAAGCCTCCTCGCTCCCCTGCTTGATCCGCCGGAACAGTTCCCGATCCTCGTTTTCCTGAATGAAATCTTCGGTCATACCGGAAGCAAAGATAGCATTAATTTCAGATTTGCAACCTCCTGCCCCAAAAAACGAAAAAGCCGCAGCCCGAAAGCTGCGGCCCTGCCGGTCTGCGGATCAGCGGATTCCGTATTTCCGGAAAATCTTGCGCAGCTGCGGTTCGAGATGGCGGGTCATGTACATGAAACCCTGGTCGGAGGGGTGCGAACCGTCGACCGTCCCGAGGTGGTCCGTGCCGATCATCCCCCGGGAGTCGATGAAGTAGATGTTCCGGTCGTCCTTCATCAGCCGCCGGATGCCCGCTTCGGCGGCGGCGCGCTTGTCGGATTCGAATTTCCGCGCCCGGAGGTTGAAATTCACGGTCTCGCGGACCTCGGTCTGAATGAAGATCAGCGGCGTCGAGGGATGCGCCTTGCGGACGGTCGCCACGAAGGCGTCGAGCCGCTCCTCGATCTCCCCGGCGCTCGGGTTGGAGAAGGCGTCGAAAACAAAGGCGTCGGCATCCATCTCGGCCAGCATCCGCGCGAATTCGGGTTGCAGCTTGCATTGCCCGCTGTAACCGAGATTCAGGAAATCGAGTCCCATCCGGCGGGCCAGCCGCGCCGTCCAGGTCATGCCGGGACGCCCGGCCGAAGCGCCGTGGGTGATGCTCGACCCGAGCACCACGATCCGGTGGCGGAAGGGGTTCGGAACGGCCTCGATGCGGCTGTCGCCGTCGATGCCCAGTTCCAGCGAAAGCACCTCGTCCCACAGGGGCAGGTAGACCAGACAGGTCTTTTCGCCCTCGTCCATATACTCGACCAGCGCGCTGTCGTGGTTGTCGCCCTTGGGCCAGCCGAAACCGGCGTAGACCCACTGCCCGTCGCGCTCGATGTAGAGATCGAGACCCTTGCGGGCGATGGCGGTCATGTTGTGGCCCAATCCGTATCCGCCGGTTTTCCACCGGGCGCGGATCGTCCGGCTGTCGGTGCGGAAAACGACGGCCAATCCGGTGGAGAAGGCCGAGTAGTTCTTCACGGGCTGCCAGAGTTCGTAACGGGCGGTGTCGACCCGCTGGAACAGTTTGGGTGTGGGCATGCTCTTGCCGATGACGGTCAGCGTCGCGGCATCGACGTAACGGAGCGGTTGCTTCTCCTGCGCACCGGCGGCGTTCAGCGTCAGCAGCAGCACGGGCAGCGCGAGGCTGCGGAAAACGAGGGAAAGGTTCTTCATGGTATCGGAATTTGGTTGTATCCGGGTTTGTCGGCCGTCCGGCGGATTCAGAGTTTGTAGAGCGCGTAAACGGGATTGTGGTCCGAGAGGAACGGAACGCCGTAACGCCCGGAATCGACAAGGGTCCGGTAGGCCAGCGCACGGGCGTTGCGGGCGAAAATGAAGTCGATCCACAGCGAACGCTTGCCGAAGTCGTTGAACGTCGGCAGTTCGTCGGTCACCGGGGCCGCATGGCGCGCCGACTGCATCCACGCCTTCAGCGGGTCGAGCAGGGCGTTGTCGTAGGTCGTATTCAGGTCTCCCGAGAGAAAGACGGCGGCCTTCTCACCGGCGATCCGCTTCATCCGGGCGACCATCATCCGGGCCGATTCGGCGCGGGCCTGCTTGCCGATATGATCGAAATGGGTGTCGAAATAGAAGAACTCCTTTCCGGTTTTCCGGTCCTTGAGCTGCACCCACACCGTGACGCGGCGGCACATGGCGTCCCAGCCCCGCGAAGGGCATTCGGGCGTGGGGCTGATCCAGAAAAACCCGCTGTCGAGCAGGATGTATTTCGAACGGCGGTACATGATCATCAGATGTTCGCCGCCGTCGGGTTTCTTCTCGATGTCGGTCGCGGCGTCGCGTCCCATGTCGACCTCGGCGTATTCGGGGAGGTTCACCTTCAGATAGTCGATCTGCGGCCGGAGCGGCTCCTGGAAGCCGATGACGTCGGGCGATTCCGCACGGATCATCTCCAGACAGGCGGCGCGCCGCGCAACCCAGCCGTTGTCGCCGTCGGCGCCGGGCTTGTAATAGCGGATGTTGAACGACATCAGTTTCAGGTCGGCCTTCGCAGCGGCGGCGGCCAGCGCCTTGTCGTCCTGCGCCCGCAGGGGCAGCGCGAGGCCGAGAAGCGCAACAAAAAGCAGTAGTTTTTTCATCATGGACAAAGGTGCCAACACGCCGGACGCAGCCGAAACCGGACAGTCCGGCAGAACGCTCCGACAAATAAAAAATATCATTACAGCACCAAAGATAATTCAAAAAAAGCAAAAAAGCAAACCGGGTCCTGCTTTTTTATACGAATTACGGGCCGCAGGCCACTGCAACAGACAGCAAAAAGAAAGGGCCGAACCTCCGACGGAGCCGAACGGAACGGGGCGCACGCCGCGGTTCCGGGACAGAAACGCCGCATCCGCCGATCTTCGGACGTCAGGCGTTTTTTCCGCGGGAAAGGCTCCGAATGTCCCGGAAAATTGCTACCTTTGCCGCAAACAAACCCTATTTACACTATGGAATTCGAAGGAACCGTTTACAAAATACTGCCCGTGACGAAGGGAACGTCGGCACGCGGTGAGTGGCAGCGTCAGGATGTGGTTTTCGAAATGAACGAAGGCTCTTTCACACGCAAAATCTGCGTTACGTTCTTCAACAAGCCCGAAGACGTGGCCCGTCTGAAAGAGGGCTCGACCTACAACGTCTCGGTCAACATCGAGTCGCGCG
>ENA-UOOD01001786-UOOD01001786.1-human-gut-metagenome-genome-assembly--contig:-CS67-NODE-1786-length-20721-cov-19.123198_pt1 | contig 20721 bp, 23 predicted proteins | sample MGYA00242464_ERZ724011 | MGnify/ENA metagenome assembly ERZ724011 | reverse complement strand
TCGAGCTCCTGAAAAAGTACGAGGAACACTGACACACAGAAGGGGCGGCCGGCGGGCCGCCCCTTTTCTTTTATCACGGAGGGGAACACAATGGGACAGCACTGGAGCCATCTGACGCCGACCAAGCGCATCCAGCTCGACGCCTTCATCCGCGCAGGAATGAAGCCGACGGACATCGCCAAGGAGCTCGGCGTCCATCATACGACCATCTACCGGGAGCTGAAGCGGTGCACCTATGAGCACCTCAACAGCGACTACACCACCGAGACCAGATACAACCCCGAAGGCGCACAGGCCCGCTATGAGGCCAACCTCCGCGCCAAGGGGCCGGAGCTGAAGATCGGCAACGACTACGAGCTGGCCGACTACCTGATCGCCAAGATCCGCGACGAGAAGTACAGCCCGGAGGCTGCGATCGGCGAGGCTGAGGTCAAGGGCTGGCCCTTCAAGACCCACATCTGCGCAAGCACCGCTTACAACTACATCCGCGGCGAGATCTTCGGCGACGAGCTGACCGTCTCCATGCTGCCGCAGCACGGCAAGCGCCACCAGCCGGAGCGCCCGGCCGGATCCATGCCCCGCAAGCCCGCCGGCCGGAGTATCGAGGATCGCCCTGAGCACATCAACGACCGCAGCACCTTCGGTCACTGGGAGATGGACAGCGTCGAGAGCTGCCAAGGCGTCAGCAACACCTACATCGTGATGACCGAGCGGAAAACGCGCTGGGAGCTCATTATACCGTCGCCGGACAAGACGGCCGCCAGCGTCGTCGCTGCGATTGACGGGCTCGAGGCCAAGTACGGCGACCTGTTCCCGAAGGTATTCAGATCCATCACCTGCGACAATGGCTGCGAGTTTGCCGACGCCGCCGGGATCGAACGAAGCGCCAGCGGCAAGGGCACCCGCACCGAGGTCTACTACTGCCACCCCTACCGGCCGAGCGAGCGCGGATCCAATGAGAACCAGAACGGCCTCATACGTCGGCACCTGCCGAAGGGCACCGACCTGAGCACGATCTCCTACGAGGAGACCAAGCGGATCGAGGACTGGCTGAACAACTACCCCCGCAAAATGTTCGGTTATCTGTGCTCCGAGCAGCTTTTCCGGGAAGAAATCGCCCTCATTCTGGCCTCATAAAAAATATTTTTGCTTTTTTGTGCATTTACTCTTGACAAACGGCAATTTGCCGGGAAAAGATGAAAAAAGCCGTCAATTGGCGTGCATAATTTCCCAAACGTGTTCCGCGCCGCCGGGCCTGCCCGGTCAGATATTTCCAATCCGTGAAATGTGACAATTGCAACAGACAAATACCGGATTCCGGCGTATACTGCCGGATGTACCATATAATAAGGAGGAATCATTTCATGATTCGCAGGATCATTCACATAGACCAGGACAAGTGCAACGGCTGCGGGGCCTGTGCCAGGGCCTGCCACGAGGGCGCCATCGACATGGTGGACGGCAAGGCTAAGCTCATGCGGGAGCACTACTGCGACGGGCTGGGGGACTGCCTGCCGGCCTGTCCCACCGGGGCCATTACCTTTGAGGAGCGGGAGGCTCCCGCCTATGACGAGGCGGCGGTGAAGGCGGCTCAGGCCGCCAGGAACCGGCCCCATACCGGCTGCCCCGGCGCGGCCATCCGCCAGCTGGCCCACAAGAAGCCCGCCCCGCCGGCCCCCGGCCGGGAGACGGAGAGCCAGCTGACCAACTGGCCGGTGCAGATCAAGCTGGTCCCCACCCGCGCCCCGTATTTCGAGGGGGCGGAGCTGCTGATCGCAGCGGACTGCACGGCCTTCACCTATGCCGACTTCCACAGCCGGTTCCTGGCGGGCCGGGTGTGCCTCATCGGCTGCCCCAAGCTGGACGGCGTGGACTACACCGAGAAGCTGGCGGAGATCCTCCGCAGCAACAACATCCGCTCCGTGACGGTGCTGCGGATGGAGGTGCCCTGCTGCGGCGGGCTGGAGATGGCCGCCCGGCGGGCCCTGGAGCAGTGCGGCCGGGACCTGCCCTGGCAGGTGTGCACCGTCCACATCGACGGTACGGTGACGAAAAACTGAAAAGCCGCAACAAGTGCGCCCCGGTTCTGCCGGGGCGCACTTTGCACGTCAGGCCCCGCCCCGGCATAGACTGCCCTGTGAGGAGGTATATGCATGGACCATGAACTTTTGCTGGCCCGCTCCATCACACAGGCCCAGCACATGGTGCGCTCCCTTGGCGGCTGCGGCATCCGGAGCGCGCTGATGCGCGCCCCTGTGGGACTGACGGACCGGGGCTGCGCCTATGCGGTGCGGCTGCGGCCCGGGACGCTGGAGGCGGCTCTGACCTGTTTGCAGGCGGCGGGGATCAAGCCCCTGGCCGTTTATCATCATACCCGGGAGGGCTATCGGGAGGCGGCGCAATGATCTATTTCGACGCCGGGGCCACCACCCTGGAAAAACCCGCCGCCGTGGGCCGGGCCATGGCCCGGGCGGCACACACCATGAGCTCCCCGGGCCGGGGGAGCTATCCGGCTTCCCGTCTGGCCGGGGAGACGGCCTATCTGTGCCGCCAGGAGGCGGCGGAGCTGCTGGGGGTTCCCCAGCCGGAAAACGTCGTCATCACCGGAAGCGCCACCCATGGCCTGAACCTGGCCATCCGGTCTTTGCTGGGTCCCGGGGACCGGGTGGTGATCTCCGGATATGAGCACAACGCCGTCACCCGGCCCCTGCACGCCATCCCGGGGCTTTCCGTGACAGTGATCGACACGCCGCCCTTCCGGCCGGACCTGGCGGCGGAGGAATTTTGCCGGGCCATCCGGCAGAAGCGGCCCCGGGCCGTGATCTGCACCCACGTTTCCAACGTGTTCGGGGCGGTGCTGCCGGTGGAGGACATCGCCCGATGCTGCCGGGAGACGGATACGCCCCTGATCGTGGACGCCTCCCAGTCGGCGGGGGTGCTGCCGGTGGACCTGGCCGGGTGGGGGGCGGCCTTTGTGGCCCTGCCCGGTCACAAGGGTCTGTACGGCCCCCAGGGCACGGGACTGCTGCTGTGCGGGGCGGAGGGGAAGCCCCTGCTCTACGGCGGCACCGGCAGTATGTCCCGCCTGCAGGATATGCCCCCGGACCTGCCGGACCGGCTGGAGCCCGGGACCCACAATATGCCGGGTATAGCCGGACTCCTGGAGGGGATCCGGTTTGTTCGGCGGCAGGGGGTGGAGAGCATCACCGCCCGGGAGCGGCAGGTGGCCCTGCGGGCCGCCCGGGGTCTGGAGAGTCTGCCGGGGGTCCGGGTGCTCCGGGACGGGGACTTCCGGAACCAGACCGGCGTGGTGTCCTTCGTGACGGAGGGCCGGGACTGCGAGGCGGTGGGGGAGGCCCTGGCCCGGCGGGGCATCGCCCTGCGGGCGGGGCTTCACTGCGCGCCCCTGGCCCATCGCACGGCGGGGACCCTGGACACCGGCACCCTGCGGCTCAGTGCGTCCTTTTTCAATACGCCGGACCAGGCGGACCGCCTGGTGTGGGCCGTGTCCCGGGTGCTTCGTGAAAATGTAGAGCTTTGACAGACGTTTTTGTTGCATTTTCCCAATAAATTTTATATAATGTAAAATACGTATTGGTATGTGCAAGGAAGGGACGCCTGAAATGGAAGCAATTGTATCTGTATTGGAGCGGGCCGGGCGGTATCTGTCGCTGATCCGGCCCATGGACGTGCTGGACGTGGCCATTATCGCCTATCTGGTGTATAAGATCCTCTGTCTGGTGCGCAGCACCCGGGCGGAGAATATCCTCAAGGGCGTGGCGATCTTTCTGGTGGCCCTGTGGCTGTCGTCCCCGGCGGCCCTGAATCTGCGGGGCGTGAACTATATCCTCAGCCACATGGTGGAGTGGGGCGTTCTGGCCCTGATCATCCTGTTCCAGCCGGAGATCCGCCAGCTGCTGGAGAAGGTGGGCAGCCGGAACATCCGCCTGCTGCGCATTTTCCAGCCGGAGCAGCAGTCCTCCGAGCTGGAGCGGGCCATCGACCAGACCGTGGCGGCCTGCACCGACATGGCCAAGACCCGCACGGGGGTGCTGATCGTGTTCGAGCGGAAGCTGCTGCTGGACGAGATCGTCCGCAGCGGCACCACTCTGGACGCGGCGGTGTCCAGCGAGCTGCTGAAGAACATCTTCTTCGTGAAGGCCCCCATGCACGACGGCGCCGTTATCATCCGGCAGGGCCGGATCCTGGGCGCCGGGTGCATGCTGCCGCTGTCCAAGAATGTGAATCTCAGCCGGGACCTGGGTATGCGCCACCGGGCGGGCATTGGCATGAGCGAAAATTCCGACGCGGTGGTGGTCATCGTGTCGGAGGAGACGGGCTCCATCTCCGTGGCCATCGGCGGCATGCTGAAGCGGCACCTGATGCCGGAGACGCTCCGGCAGCTGCTGCGCAACGAGCTGATGCCCCAGCCGGAGGAGGAGCCGGACAAGCCCCGCCTGTCCCTGCGGGAGCTGCTGCACGCCCATAGAAAGGGGGAGCAGAATGGAAACCAAGACTAACACCAACCAGAATCCCGACAAGAGCCGCAAGGTCATCCGCATCGTCATCTCCATCCTGGTGGCCATCGCCCTGTGGGTCTATGTAGACCGGGGGCTTTCCGTGGAGGTGACCATGAAGGTCAACAACGTCCCCGTGGAGTTTTCCGGCGAGGACACCAGCCTGGCCGAAAAGAACCTGATGCTACTGTCGGGCTATGACACCACCATCGACCTGGTGCTCAAGGGTCCCCGCAGCGAGCTGTTCAAGCTGGACAAGAGCAAGGTCCGCATCGTGGCGGACACCAGCACCATTCAGGAGACCGGGCAGCAGACCCTGTCGTACCAGGTGTACTTCCAGGACGACATCCAGCGCAGCAAAATTTCCGTGGATCACGCCAGCGCTTACAGCGTTACCGTTACCGTGGGCGAGATGGACAGCAAGACCGTGCCCATCCGCTGCGACATCGTGGGCAGCACCGCCAAGGGCTTCACCGCCGGGGAGCTGACCCTGGATCCGGCGGAGCTGAACCTGCGGGGCCAGCGGGACGATCTGCTGAACATCGCCTATGCCAAGGTGACCCTGGACATTTCCGGCGCCGACCGCACCGTGGTCCAGGCCCTGGAGTGGGAGCTGTATGACTATAACGACATCAAGATCGACAACCCCGCCGTCCGCTCCAAGGTGAAGACCGTGCAGGCTACCCTGCCGGTAAAGACCTCCAAGGAGGTGGATCTGGTGGTCAACTTCGTCCCCGCCGCCGGGTCCACTCTGGACACGATGCAGTATACCGTGTCCCCGGACAAGGTGACCCTGGTGGGCGAGAAGGATGTGCTGGACACCATCGATGCCATCGTGCTGGACACCCTGTACCTGCAGGACCTCCAGCCCTCCCAGAGCCTGACCTACAGCGTTACCGCCCCGGAGGGCACCACCCTGGCGGAGAACGTGGGCCCGGTCACCGTGACCATCGTGGTCACAGGCGTCACGGAGCGCAATGTCACCGTGACGGCCTTCAACTGCGAAAACGTGCCGGAGGGCTTCTCCGCCGTGCCGGTGACCGAGAGCCTGAACATCCTCCTGCGGGGCCTGGAGAGCGAGATGGCCCAGATCACCGCAGAGGACCTGCGCATTACCGTGGACCTCAGCGGTATCACGGAGCCGGGGGTCCACACGGTGCCGGTGACGGTGCAGGTGGCCAACTACGCCAACGTGGGCGTCAAGGGCTCGTATCAGATCGTGGTGGACGTGGAGCGTCTGCCGTAACAGAGATTTTCCCCAAGCGAAAGGACTGAGCAAAATGACACAAGTGGCAACTGTTGAAAAGATCCTTCGGGACGGATATGTGCAGATCTCCGTGCCCCGCAAGTCCGCCTGCGGACACGACTGCGAGGAGTGCGCCGGATGCGGCATGACCGGGGCCTCCGTCTATGCCGAGGCCCGGGACCCCGTGGGGGTCCGCCCCGGAGACAAGGTGGTGGTGGAAAGCTCCACCCGGGCTATCCTGGCGGTGACCTGGCTGGTGTATATGCTGCCGGTGGTGTTTTTCCTGCTGGGCTACTTCCTGTCGGCGGGGCTGACGGAGGGCTGGCGCTATGCCGTGGCCATTGCGGCGGCGGCGGTGTCGTTTATCCCCATCAAGCTGTATGACGGCTATGCCCGGAAGCGGGACACCCTGACCTATACCATCGTCCGGGAGTTCTGATGTTCGGCTATGTACGGCCGGCGGACGGACATCTGACGGCGGAGGACAAGTCCCGGTTCCAGGCGGCCTACTGCGGCCTGTGCCGCAGCCTGGGCCGGAGATACGGCCTGGCAGCCCGGATGATCTTAAACTACGATTTAGCTTTTCTGGCTATGCTGTTATCCAGGGAGCCGGAATGCCCCACGGCGCACTGCCGGTGCCCGGCCCACCCCATCCGGGGCTGCGACGCCCTGGAGCGGCAGGACGCCTTTGACACGGCGGCAGACCTGAGCGTGATTCTCACCTGGTGGCAGCTAAAGGACGGCGTGGCGGACCACGGCTTTTTCCGGGGGCTGCCGTACCGCGCGGCCCTGCTCCTGCTGCGGCGGGCCTATCGCAAGGCGCGGGCCAGGCGGCCCGGCTTCGATGCGTGCACCCAGGCGCACCTGGAGGAGCTGGCACGGCTGGAGGCGGAGCAATGCCCCTCTATAGACCGGGCGGCGGATGCCTTCGCGGCGCTGTTGGCCGGGGCGTCAGAGGAGGAAGCGGACCCGGTGCGGCGGCGGGTGCTGCGGCAGCTGCTCTATCACCTGGGCCGGTGGGTCTATCTGGTGGACGCGGCAGACGACCTGAAAAAGGACGTAAAGTCCGGCAGCTATAACCCGCTGGTCTACCGCTTTCACGCGGAGGGCGGGACGCTGACGGCAGATGACAAGGCGGCGCTGGCCGCTACCCTGGACAGCTCCGTCCGGGCCATGGCCGCAGCCTTTGAGCTGGCGGACTTCGGCCCCTGGCGGGCCATTATCGAAAGCGTCCTGTATGAAGGACTCTACGCAGTGGGCGCGGCGGTGCTGAACGGCACCTTCCGCAAAGGACACAAAAGAAAACAACGAAAGGCAGGCGCCTGATATGCGCGATCCCTACCAGGTGCTGGGCATCCCCAGCACTGCCACAGATGAAGAAGTAAAAAAGGCATACCGGAACCTTGCCCGGAAATATCACCCAGACAATTACCATGACAACCCCCTGGAGGACCTGGCCCAGGAGCGGATGAAGGAGATCAACGAGGCATACGAGACCATCCGCACCCAGCGCAAGGCGGCCCAGTCCGGCGGCCAGAGCTACGGTGGATACACCGGCGGGTACAGCCAGGGCTATAACGCCGGAGCATACGGCGGCGTGTGGCAGCGGGTCCGTCTGGCCATCTCCCAGGGGAATCTGAACCTGGCCGAGGAGCTGCTGAACGCCCAGACGGACCATAACGGCGAATGGAACTTCCTGAAGGGGGCCGTGTGCTATAAGCGGGGCTGGATGGACGAGGCCCGGCGCTATTACGAGACGGCGGTGCAGATGGACCCGGGCAACGCGGAATATCAGCGGGCCCTGGATATGATAAACGGAAACGGCGCGGCGTACCGCCCCAACGGATACGGGCATGTGTCCACCGGCAGCTGTGCCGGAGACAACTGCACCAGCCTCTGCGCCGCCTGCGCCTGTATGAACTGCCTGTTTGGCAGCGGCGGATATTTCTTCTGCTGCTGACGGACCATAGATAGGAGGAGTTTACATTGGTCAAAAGCATGACCGGCTATGGCCGGTCCAGAGAGACTCTGCACCAGCGGGACATTACCGTGGAGGTGCGGTCTGTCAACAACCGCTTCCTGGACTGCACGGTGAAAATGCCCCGTGCCTACGTCTTTGCCGAGGACGCCGTCAAGACCCGTGTCCGGAGCGCCGTGTCCCGGGGCAAGGTGGACGTGTTCGTCACCATCGACGCCAGCGCCGCGGATGTGTCCGTGGTGACGGTGAACGAGCCCTTGGCCCGCGGCTATTTCCAGGCCCTGACCCAGCTGAAGAGCATGTTCTCCCTGGAGGGGGATGTGACCCCCATGACCCTTGCCAAGCTGCCGGACGTTCTCACCGTCACCAAGGCCGAGGAGGACCTGGAGACCGTGGCCGCCGACATCTGCCAGGTGCTGGATAAGGCCCTGGCCGCGTACAATACCATGCGTGCCGTGGAGGGCCGCCGCCTGGCGGAGGATATCGCCGGGCGTCTGGTGACCATCGAGACCGCCGTTGGCCGGGTGGAGCAGCAGTCTCCCCAGACCGTGGCTGCCTATCGGGAGCGTCTGGAGAAGAAAATGCGGGAGGTGCTGGCCTCCACCACCATCGACGAGGGGCGCATCCTCACCGAGGCCGCCATCTTCGCCGACAAGGTGGCCGTGGACGAGGAGACCGTCCGCCTGCGCAGCCATGTAGCCCAGCTCCGTTCTATGCTGGAGGCTCAGCGCCCTACCGGCAAGGATATGGACTTCCTGATGCAGGAATTCAATCGCGAGTGCAACACCATCGGCTCCAAGTGCAACGACCTGGCCGTGACCCAGGACGTGGTGGCCATGAAGGCCGAGGTGGAGAAGATCCGCGAACAGGTCCAGAACATCGAGTAAAGGAGGAAACGCTGTGCAGCTGGTGAATATCGGTTTCGGCAATCTGGTGTCCGTGGGACGGCTCATCGCCGTGGTGAGTCCGGATTCCGCGCCTATCAAGCGGCTGATCCAGGAGTCCCGGGACCGGGGTATGCTCATTGACGCCACCTACGGGCGTAAGACGGCGGCGGTGCTGGTGATGGACAGCGACCATGTGGTGCTCTCCGCCCTGCCGGCGGAGAAGCTGGGCCCCCGCCTGGGCCTGTCGGCGGAGGATTTCATGCAGGAGGAGATCTGATTTTGGAAAAGCAAGGCAAAATATTCATTCTTTCCGGCCCGTCCGGGTCCGGAAAGGGCACGGTGCTCAAAAGCGCCATGAGGGAGCATCCGGACATGTTTCTGTCCGTGTCCGCCACCACCCGCGGACCCCGCCAGGGTGAGATTGACGGCGTACACTATCACTTCATCGACGACGACGCGTTCCTGAAGATGATCGACCGGGATCAGCTGCTGGAGCATGCGGGCTATGCCGGGAATTTTTACGGCACCCCCCGCATCCCCGTGGACGAGGCCCTGGATCAGGGCCGGGACGTGATGCTGGAGATCGACGTGCAGGGGGCGCAGCAGGTTTATGCCAAGCGGCCCGACGCCGTGCGCATCTTCCTGGCTCCGCCCTCCTGGTCGGAGCTGGAGCGCCGACTGGTGAACCGGGGCACCGACTCCGCCGACAAGATCCGCCAGCGGCTGACCCGGGCCCGGGACGAGATGGCCCTGGCCGTGGATTACGACTATTTCATCATCAACGACGACGTGGAGCGCGCCGCCGCTGAGCTCAATGATATCTTCCGCGTGGAGCACTTCAAGCCCGCCGAGCGGATGCATTTGGTAAAGGACTAAAAATTTTTCTGATAAAGGACGGTAATGCTATTATGATGCTCTATCCCGCTATGAACAAGCTGACCCAGTACATTCCCAACCGCTATATGATGGTGAACGTGGTGGCCCGCCGGGCCCGCCAGATCGCCATCGAGGCCCAGCGCCACGACGAGCCCCTGGACGAGAAGCCCGTGACCCTGGCCATCAACGAGGTGGCCGAGGGTCGCTTCGATGCCAAGTCCATCGACACCGCCATCTCCGACGAGGCGTGACGGGACAGAAGGGGGAATCGCCATGCCGCAGATCGCCAAGGTGGCTGTGGCGGCGGCAACCTATGCCATTGACAAGCCCTATGACTATCTGATCCCCCAGGGGACGGACATCGCCGTGGGCATGCGGGTGCTGGCGCCCTTCGGGCGGGGCAACCGCGTCAGCGAGGGGGTCGTGCTGGCCCTGGGGCAGGGGGTGCCGGACAAACCCATCAAGCCCATCCGGTCCGTGGTGGACCGGGAGCCCATCATCACGGACCGGGAGATCCGCCTGGCCCTGTGGATGCGGGAGCGGTATTTCTGCACGTTTTACGACGCCATCCGCACCATCCTGCCCGCCGCTGTGTGGTACAGCTATCGGGAAATGTGGTCCCTGACCGGGGAGCCCCTGCCGGAGGACCTATCGGAGCGGGAGGCGGCGGCCTGCCGCCTGCTGCAGGACGGCCCCATGGAGCGGGACGACCTGTGCGCCGCCCTGGGGGAGACCGGGAGCCGGGTGCTGGCGGGGCTTAAAAAGCGGGGTATCCTGCAGATGGAACCCCAGGGCTCCCGGAAGGTCCAGGACCGGGTGGTGCAGATCGCCTGCCTGGCTCTGGAGCCGGAGGAGGCCCTGAAGCGGATGGAGCGGAAGAAAAAATCCGCCGCCCGGCAGTATGACGCCGTGGCCTTCCTGGCCAAATACGGCGACGCCGTGGTGCAGGAGCTGTGCTACTACACCGGCGTGTCCCGGCAGGGCATCAGGAGCCTGGAGCGGGCGGGGCTGGTGTCCCTGCGCAGCCAGGAGGAGTACCGCATCTCCCGCCGGGACTATGACGCGGCGGCGGAGGAGATCACCCTCAACGATGAGCAGCAGCGGGCCTATGACGAGATTCTGGCCCAGTGCCGCGGCGGCCGCCCCGGCGTCACCCTTTTGCAGGGGGTCACCGGCAGCGGCAAGACCCTGGTGTATATCCGCCTGGCTCAGACTCTGCTGGCCCAGGGCCGGTCCGTGATGATCCTGGTGCCGGAGATCGCCCTGACGCCCCAGATGATGGCCCGGTTTTCCGCCTATTTCGGGGATGAGGTGGCCCTGCTGCACAGCGGTCTGCGCCTGACGGAGCGGTATGACCAGTGGAAGCGCATCCGCCGGGGAGAGGCACACATCGTGCTGGGTACCCGGTCGGCGGTGTTCGCCCCGCTGGAAAATCTGGGGCTGATTATCCTGGACGAGGAGCAGGAGAGCTCCTATGAATCCGAAAATCCTCCCTGCTATCATGCAAGGGACATTGCCAAATACCGCTGCTTCCGGGAAAATGCCCGGCTGCTGCTGGGTTCGGCCACCCCTACGGTGGAAACGGCATACCTGGCCCGCCGGGGGGACTATCAGCTGGCGCTGCTGCGGCGGCGCTACAACGCACACCGGATGCCCCGGGTGATCCTGGCGGATATGCGCCGGGAGCTGCGGGACGGCAACGCCGGCTGCATCAGCCGGGAGCTGGCCCGGGAGCTGGAGAAGAATCTGGAGGCCGGGGAACAGAGCATTCTGTTTCTCAACCGCCGGGGCAGCAGCCGGGAGCTGCTGTGCCCCCAGTGCGGCTATGTGCCCCAGTGCCCCCGGTGCAGCGTGTATCTGACCTATCACTCCGCCAACGGGCGGATGATGTGCCACTACTGCGGCTATTCCGAAAAAAGCAGCGAAGCCTGCCCGGAGTGCGGCGGCGCCATGAAGCACATCGGCGTGGGTACCCAGCGGGCGGAGGAGGAGCTGCACGCCCTGTTCCCGGAGGCGGAAATCCTTCGCATGGACGCCGACACCGTCAGCCAGGGACATGAGAAGATCCTCCGGGATTTCCAGGTGCGGCAGGTACCCATTCTCCTGGGCACCCAGATGGTGGCCAAGGGGCTGGACTTTGCCAATGTGACGCTGGTAGGCGTCCTGGCGGCGGATATGTCCCTGTATGTGGACCACTACCGGGCCTCGGAGCGGACCTTCAGCCTGCTGACCCAGGTGGTGGGCCGGGCCGGACGGGGGGACAAGCCCGGCCGGGCGGTGATCCAGACCTACACCCCCCAGAACGACGTGATCCTGGCCGCAGCGGACCAGGACTATGACCGGTTTTACGACGGCGAGATCCGCCTGCGGCAGCTGCGGCGGGACCCACCCTTTGCCGACCAGTTTTTCATCACCGTTACCGGCCCCGAGGAGGGAACGGTGCGCCGGGCCGCCGCCGGATTGCGGGACGGTCTGCGAGCCGCCGCCGGACGGGACCCGTACCGGGACATGGCCCTGGATATTCTGGGCCCGGCCCCGGCTCCCGTGGTGAAGGTCAACAACCGCTACCGCTATCGGGTAACGGTGATCGGCCGCAACGACAAGACCCTGCGGGGTCTGCTGTCGGCGTTTATGAAGGAGTTTTCCCGGCGGCCGGAGCACAAAGCGCTGCATATTTACACCGATTGTAATCTGATGGACTGATAAAAAGAGGTATACGACCATGGCTTTGAGAAAAATCGTATTGCAGGGGGAGCCCTGCCTGACCAAGGTGTGCCGCCCGGTGACGGAGTTCAATGGCCGGCTCCACACCCTGCTGGACGACCTGAAGGACACGCTGCTGGACTCCGGCGGCGTGGGCCTGGCTGCGCCCCAGGTGGGCATTCTGCGCCGGGTGTGCGTGGTGATGAACGAGGATGACGAGATCATCGAGCTGGTGAACCCCGAGATCATCGCCACCGACGGCGAACAGACCGGTCTGGAGGGCTGCCTCAGCGTGCCCGGAAAGTTCGGCATCGTGACCCGGCCCTACACGGTGCGGGTCCGGGCCCAGGACCGGGACGGCGCATTTTTCGAGGTGGAGGACGAGGCTCTGACGGCCCGGTGCTTCTGCCACGAGATCGAGCATCTGGACGGTCATCTGTTCGTGGAGCGCACGGACCATCTGCTGACCGAGGAGGAGCTGGAGGAGTACATCCGCCGGCAGGAAGAGGGAGACGACGAGGAGTGAGAATCCTGTTTATGGGCACACCGGAATTCGCGGTGGCGTCCCTGAAGCGGCTGGTGGAGGACGGGCACGAGATCTGCGGCGTGTTCACCCAGCCGGACCGCCCCAAAAACCGGGGGCATAAGCTGGCCTTTTCGCCGGTGAAGGAATACGCCCTGTCCCAGGGGCTGTCCGTGTATCAGCCCACGAAAATGCGGGACGGCACGGCCCTGGCCCTGGTGCGGGAGCTGCATCCGGAGCTGATCGTGGTGGCGGCCTATGGCCGCATCCTGCCGGAGGATATTCTGAACACCCCGCCCTATGGCTCCATCAACGTCCACTCCTCCCTGCTGCCCAAATACCGGGGGGCGGCTCCCATCAACTGGGCCATCCTCAACGGGGAGCGGGAGACCGGCGTCACCATCATGTATATGGCCAAGGAGCTGGATGCCGGGGACATTCTGCATGTGCTGAAAACCGATATCGACCCCCAGGAGGACGCCCAGGCGCTGACGGCGCGGCTGGCGGAGCTGGGGGCCCAGGCGCTGTCCGAAACTGTGGAACAGCTTCGTGCCGGAACCGCTCACCGCACGGTTCAGGACCACAGCGCCTATACCTACGCCCCCATGCTCACCAAGGACATGGGCATCATCGACTGGACAAAGCCCGCCGGGCATATCCATAACCAGGTCCGGGGCCTGATTCCCTGGCCCTGCGCCTCCTCGGAGCTGGGCGGGGCCACGGTGAAGGTGTTCCGCACGGAGGTCCTGGGCGAGACCGGAAAAGCCCCCGGCACCGTGGCGGCCGCCGGAAAGGCGGGCATCGACGTGGCCTGCGGCGACGGACATCTGCTGCGGATTCTGGAGCTGCAGCCCCAGGGGGGCCGCCGGATGGCGGCGGCGGACTATCTGCGGGGCCATCCCCTGCAGGTGGAGGCATGAACCCCCGGGAGAAGCACGGCGCCCGGGATGTGGCCCTGGACGCGCTGATGCAGGTGGATAAGGCCAACGCCTGGTCCGATGAGGCCCTGCGCCGTCTGATCGCCCAGAACGGGCTGGACAGCCGGGACGCGGCCTTTGCCACCCGCCTGTGCTATGGAGTGATGCAGAACCGGATGCTGCTGGACTACTACATCGGCTGCTGGTGCGCCCAGAAGCCGGAGCGGCTGGAGCCGGTGATCCGCAGCATCCTGCGCATCGGCGGCTATCAGATATTGTTTATGGACCGGGTGCCCCACCGGGCCGCCGTCAACGAGGCGGTGGAGATGACCCGCCGCCACGGGCGGCCCAAGGCCGCCGGTATGGTCAACGCCGTGCTGCGGCGGTTTGTGGAGCACTGGATGGATATGCCGGACCTGCCCAAGGGGTCCACGGCGGACTATCTCTCCCTGCGGTACAGCCATCCCAAGTGGCTGGTGCTGCGGCTGCTGGACCTGATCGGCCCCGATGAGACCCAGGAGTTCCTGCGGCTGGACAACGACGCCGTTCCCACCTGCATCCAGGTGAACCCCCTGAAAACCACGGCGGAGGACCTGGAACGGGAGCTGCGGGGCGACGGCGTCACCGTGGAGCCCCATCCCTGGCTGGAGGGCTGCCTGGAGATCACCGGCACCGGGGATCTGCGCAGCCTGCCCGCCTTCCGGGAGGGACGGTTCCTGGTCCAGGACGCGGCGGCCCGTCTGGCCGCTATGGCGGCCTCCGCCGCCCCGGGGGACCGGGTGCTGGACGTGTGCGCCGCACCGGGGGGAAAATCCTTCTCCATGGCCATGGACATGGGCGACCGGGGGCAGATCCTGTCCTGCGACGTTCACCCCTACAAGGTGAAGCTCATCGAAAGCGGCGCACAGCGCCTGGGGCTGACCTGCATCCGCGCGGCCACTGCCGACGCCCGGGAGAAGCACGCCGCCTGGGAGGGGCAGGCCGACGTGGTCATGGCTGACGTGCCCTGTTCGGGGCTGGGGATCATCCGGAAAAAGCCGGATATCCGCTATAAGAACCCCAAGGAGCTGGCCCAGCTGCCGCTGGTGCAGCGGGCCATCCTGGAAAATGCCTCCGGCTATGTGCGCCCCGGCGGCACGCTGGTGTATTCCACCTGCACGGTGCTGCCGGAGGAGAACGAGGACGTCACCGGGGATTTCCTGGACCAGCACCCGGAGTTTGAGCCGGTGCGGACAGTATTTCCTTTGCCGGTGGGACCCTGCCCGGGGCAGGTGACCCTGTGGCCCCAGCGCCACGGCACCGACGGGTTTTATATCTGCCGGATGCGCAGAAAGGACTGAGCAAATTGACGGACATGCGATGCATGACGGAGGAGGAGATCACCCGGGTGCTGGCGGACATGGGCCAGCCCGCCTTCCGGGGCAAGCAGGTGTTCACCTGGCTGCACCGGGGGGTGCGCTCCTTCGACGAAATGAGCAATCTATCCAAACCCCTGCGCCAGCAGCTGGCCCAGGCGTACACCATCTCCGTGCCCACCGTGGCCCGGAAGCAGGAATCCCGGCTGGACGGCACCATAAAATACCTGTGGGAGCTGCCGGACGGCAACTGTATCGAGACGGTGCTGATGCAGTATCACCATGGAAACACAGTATGCATCTCCTCACAGGTGGGCTGCCGCATGGGCTGTGCCTTCTGCGCCAGCACCGTCGCCGGAAAGGTCCGGGACCTGACCGCCGGAGAGATGCTGGACCAGGTGCTGTTTACCCAGTTGGACTCTGACCGGGAGATCTCCAATATCGTGCTGATGGGTATTGGAGAGCCCCTGGACAACCGGGACAACGTGCTGCGCTTTCTGCGCTTGGTGAACCATCCCGACGGGCTGAACATCGGCATGCGCCATATCAGCCTGTCCACCTGCGGCGTGGTGCCGGGCATCGACGCCCTGGCGGAGGAGGATCTGCAGCTGACGCTGTCGGTGTCCCTCCACGCGCCGGACAGCGAGACCCGGTCCCGGATCATGCCGGTGAACCGGGCCTGGGATGTGGAGGAGCTGTTTGCCGCCTGCCACCGGTATTTCCGTCGGACCGGGCGGCGCATATCCTTTGAATACGCCATGATCGACGGGGTCAACGACCACGACTGGCAGGCGGACCTGATCGCCCGGCGCATCGCCGGTATGCCGGGCCATGTGAATCTGATCCCGCTTAACGACGTGGTGGAAAGTCCCTTCAAGCCCAGCCGCCGTGTGGCCGCGTTTCAGAAGCGGTTGGAGTCACATGGCATCACCGCCACGGTGCGGCGGAGCCTGGGCGGGGATATCGACGCCTCCTGCGGCCAGCTGCGCCGCCGCGCCATGGAGGAGAGAAAGGGGGAGGACCCTGAATGAAGCATTGGGAGATCACCGACACCGGCCTGATACGCCATGAAAATCAGGACGCCTTCGGCTTTGCCCAGCTGCCCGGCGGCTACGCGGTGGCCGTGGTGTGCGACGGCATGGGCGGCGTGGCCGGGGGCAGCATCGCCAGCACCGTGGCGGTGGAGACCTTCATCCGCACCCTGACGGAGACGGGGCACTCCGGCCACATGGACCGGGCGGTGCAGGAGGCCGTCACGGCGGCCAACGCTGCCATACGCCAGCGGGCCGCCGGTCATCCGGAGCTGAAAAGCATGGGCACCACCCTGGTGTCCGCCCTGGTGAAGGGGGACAAGGTCCTCATCAGCAATGTGGGCGACAGCCGGGCCTATCTGGCCGGAGCTCAGGGCCTGCGGCAGATCAGCCGGGACCATTCCCTGGTAGAGGACATGGTGGAAAAGGGTGACCTGACTCCCGGCCAAGCCCGCAGCCATCCCCGCCGCAATCTCATTACCCGGGCTCTGGGCCCGGACCCCGCCGTAGAGGCAGACGACTTTGCCATACAGTGGAAGGCGGGGGATTTTCTGCTGCTGTGCTCCGACGGACTGGTGAACACGGTCACGGACCAGGAGATCATGTTTGAAATTTTGCATAACGGACAGCCGGAGGACTGCTTGCAGCGGCTGATGGCCATTTCCAAGCAGCGGGGCGCGCCGGACAATGTGACGGCTATCCTGCTGATGAACGACTGAAGGAGGAATTGACGATATGGATCCTTACATTGGGAAAATGCTGGATAATCGCTATGAGATACTGGAGCTGATCGGCAGGGGAGGCATGGCCAACGTCTATAAGGCCAAGTGCCACCGGCTGGACCGGCTGGTAGCGGTAAAGATCCTGCACAGTGACCTGGCCCAGAACGCCGATTTCCGCCGCCGGTTCATGGATGAGTCCCGGGCTGTGGCCCAGCTGTCCCACCCCAACATCGTGTCGGTGTACGACGTGTCGTGCAGTGATGACATCGATTACATCGTTATGGAGCTCATCGACGGCGTGACGCTGAAGCAGTATATGGAGCGCCGGGGCCAGATGGACTGGCGGGAAGCGCTGCACTTTATCACCCAGATCATGCGCGGCCTCAGCCATGCCCACAGCCGCGGCGTGATCCACCGGGACATCAAGCCCCAGAACATCATGGTCCTGCGGGATGGAAGCGTCCGAGTGGCCGATTTCGGCATCGCATGTCTGGCAGACCAGGGGCAGACCCTGACCCAGGAGACCCTGGGCTCCGTGCATTACATTTCTCCCGAACAGGCCCGCGGCGACCGGGTGGACGCTCGCTCGGACATTTATTCCGCCGGTGTGGTGCTGTACGAGATGCTCACCGGCAAACTGCCCTTCCAGGGTGACTCCGCCGTGTCCGTGGCCATCCAGCATCTGAGCGCTGTTCCCAAGGCCCCTAGGGAGCTGAATCCGGATATCCCCGAGGCCCTGGAGCTGATCTGCATGAAGGCCATGTGCCCGGATATCTCCAAGCGTTATCAGACCGCTGACGCCATGCTGGACGATCTGGAGAAGTTCCGCAAGGACCCTGCCGTGGATATGGACTATATCCGGGAGGATCTGAAGGCCGCCGTGGTGTGCCAGGAGCCCACCCAACCTCTGCCCACCAACCAGGTGGCAGCGGTGAGCAAGGCCAACAGCACCGTGGCCCAGGATGAGGAGGAGAAAAAGCAAAGCCGCAAGGTGGTGGGCCTGGTCATCGGCGGGTTTGCCCTGGCGTTGGTGCTGATTTTTGTGGTGTTCAAGCTGGTGGCCGGCGGCTTCAACGCAGGCAATGGCACCGCCTCTCACCAGGTGCCGGACCTTTTGGGCAAGACCCTGGAGGAGGCCGAGGCCATGCCGGAGATTAAGGATATTTTCCGCATCGAGGTGGTGGGCACCAAGCCCAGCGACAAATACGAGCCCGGCCAGATCGTGGAGCAGGACCCTGCCGGCGGCCGCAGCCGCAAGAACAATCTGGTCATCAAGGTCTACCTCTGCGCGGAGGAGGATGGAACGCTGATGCCCAACGTAGTGGGCAATGAGTTCCTGCAGGCCAAGACAGAGCTGAACAACCTGCACCTGGATCTGGATATCCAGCGGGCGGATGCCTATTCCCCCGACGTTCCCGAGGGACAGGTGATGGAGAGCTCTCCTGCCTCCGGTGAGCAGCTGAAGAAGGGTGACACGGTTGTGCTGACCGTCAGTAAGGGGCCGGAAACCAAGCCTCTGACCGTTCCCAGCTTCGTCACTATGACCATCGACGACGCGGCCGCCCAGGCCGAGGCCATGGGGCTCAAGGTGGGCGAGCATCAGTACGAGTTCAGCGACAAGCCCGAGGGCACCGTCATCGGCCAGAGCATCCAGCAGGGCACCGAGGTGCAGTCCGGCACAGAGATCGTGTTCACTGTCAGCAAGGGCAGCAGCTCCGCTGAGCGGGTGGTGGTGTTTGACATTCCCGACCAGTACCGCAGCGACAGCAATCTGAAAATCGAGGTCATGCAGGACGGCAGCATCATCCACTCCACCTATGTGGATGGCTCCACCACCTCCTTCACCTATACCTTCCGCGGCAGCCAGGGATCTACTTCCACTATCAAGCTGTATATCAACGGCACCGAGGCCGTGAGCCAGGAGATCGTGTTTTGATCAAAGGACGCATTGAAAAGGCCCTCAGCGGTTTCTACTATGTCAACACCGGAACGGAGACGCTTCAGTGCCGGGCCCGGGGAAGGTTTCGCCGGGAGGGGCTGTCCCCCTTGGTGGGAGACTGGGTCCAGGTGCGGGAGCTGGGCGGCGGCGAGGGCTTTGTGGAGGCTATCGAGCCCCGGCGCAACGCCTTCGACCGGCCGGCGGCAGCCAACATCGACCAATTGGTCATCATTGCCTCTGCTGCTCTGCCGGTGACGGATCCGTATCTCATCGACCGCATCAGCGCCATTGCCGCCCTGAAGGACTGCCGGGTGCTGCTGTGCCTGAACAAGTGCGACCTGGACCCGGCGGAGGAGTTGTATGGGATATACAGCGGCTCTGCCATCCGGGTGCTGCGGGTCAGCGCCGTCACCGGCCAGGGGATCGACGAGCTGCGCCGGGAGCTGGCCGGAAAGCTCAGCGCCTTCACCGGCAACTCCGGCGTGGGAAAGTCCAGCATTCTCAACGCACTGGCCCCGCGTTTTTCTCTGGCCGTTGGAGAGGTCAGCAAGGCCCTGGGACGGGGGCGCCATACCACCCGCCATGTGGAGCTGTTTTCTCTGGGACAGGATACCTATGTCATCGACACCCCGGGCTTTGCGTCCTTTGATACCCAGGAGCTGGACCTGGAGCTGAAGGAGCACCTGCCGGAGACCTTCCCGGAGTTTGCCCCTTATGTAGGCGGCTGCCGCTTTGTGGGGTGCAGCCACACCAAGGAGAAGGGCTGCGCCGTGCTGGAGGCCGTCCATCAAGGGAAGATCCCTCGCAGCCGCCACGCCAGCTATCTGCGGCTGTATAACGAGCTGAAGGACCTGAAGGCCTGGGATAAGAAATAAAAAAATTCCTCTGCATGCTTGCAGAGGAAATTTTTTTGTCTTACAGGCTGCCCTCCCGGGTATAGTGGTCATACCGCTCCTGCAGCCAGGCCTTCAGCTGCTCCACGCCCTGGTCGTCCCAGGGGAAGTCCTGCTGCTGCACGTCCTTGGCCACCTCGAAGCAGTACACGGTGTAGACCGCCGTATGCAGAAGGCCGTTGTCCTTGTCCATTTCAAAGCGATAGCGGAAGTCGTCGATGTTCCCGGTATACACGAAGGCCCGCTTGAACCACCGGGGCGTCAGCTGGGAAAAGTTCGGATGCATCTGAATCACTCCTTATAAAGTCTCTCACACCAGGTCGTATAGCTGCCGCAGATCCCGAATCTCGTAGTCGATCCGCAGGTCCTCCGGCCGGGCGGCTTCCTTGGGGTTGTACCAGCAGCAGGGGAGGCCGTAGTTATTGGCTCCCCGGATGTCGCTGGACGGGGAGTCCCCCACCAGCAGGCAGTTCTCCCGGGTGATGCCATCAATGCGGGAGAAAACGTAGTCGAAGTATGCGGCGCTGGGCTTGCTGGCCCCGGCTTCCTCCGAAATAAAGGCCCCGGTGATATAGGGCGCAATGGCGCTGCCCGCCAGCCGGGACCGCTGCACCGCCGCCACGGCGTTGGTGACGATGTACAGCCGGTGCTCCCGGGACAGGCCCCGGCAGACCTCCAAGGCGTGGGGCAGCAGCAGGGTGTTCTGTCCCAGCACCTGCAGGTGCAGTTCGTTGCACCGGGCCGCATCCCGATCCAGGCCCATTTCCTTCAGAAAACGCCGGAACCGCTCCACCACCAGAAAGTCCTTGGTGCACTCGCCCCGGTCAAAGGCCGCCCACATGGCGTTGTTGCACCGCTTATAGCACTGAAAGCTCTCCTCCGTGTCCGGGATGACATATCGGGCGCACACCTCATGAAAAGCGTGCCGGTTTCCCGCGTCAAAATCAAACAATGTATTGTCTGCGTCCAGCAGCAGATAGGGGTATTTCATGTCGTTGCTCCTGTTATTATATGGTAATAGGGAGTATATCATAACTGCGGCAAGGATGCAATAGCAGATTCATAACCCCACCTTCTGACAGGGATAAAAAAGTTGAAAAATGCGGGAAAAAGGTGTTGACAAATGGGGAATGG
>ENA-UOOD01001774-UOOD01001774.1-human-gut-metagenome-genome-assembly--contig:-CS67-NODE-1774-length-20770-cov-13.403814_pt1 | contig 20770 bp, 14 predicted proteins | sample MGYA00242464_ERZ724011 | MGnify/ENA metagenome assembly ERZ724011 | reverse complement strand
TTGTTGCCGTGGATGGTGCTGCGCTCCTCGGCGGTGAGGTCCATGGCGGAGAAGCGGTAAACATGGTTGCTGACAGGACCGTAATGGCGGCTGTCGCTGCACTGTACCATCAAGTACGGGGAGACAAGGGAGCCTTGCCATGTGCCTGCCACGGCGGAAGCGACCTTATCCCACGCGGGGCAGTCGGTCTCGCTGATGGGGCTGGGGTTCATGCCCTCGACGCAGCGCAGCGTTACGGCGTCATTGCCGATGACCCCGCGGATGTATTCCATGGCGCTCTCCATGGTATCGGCGGGATTGAGCCGCATGTTGCTGACCATGGAGGCGCTGGGCGGGATGACATTGCTGGCCTTGCTGCCCTGCATCTGGGTAAAGGCCACGGTGGTGCGCATCAGGGCGTTCAGCTCGCCGCCCTGCTTTTTGCACAGGTTATCCAGAATGCCGCCGAACAGCCACAGGTTGGCGAAGATCATGCGGTAAAGGAAGGTGGAGTGGCGGCCGAGGGTATCAAACATCTTGGCGGCCGGGGCAGTGATGTGCATGGGGAAGGGGTGATTTTCCACCTTGCAGCAGGCATCCGCCAGTACTCCCACGGGGGTGTGGGGCTTGGGCGCGGAGGCGTGACCGCCGGCGGAGGAAACGCTGTATTCCAGGTTCATCATGCCCTTTTCGGCAATACCGATGAGCGCGCAGGGCTGCTTGACGCCGGGGAAAACATCTTCGACCACCGCGCCGCCCTCATCCACGACAAGCTGGATATTGATATTGTGCTCCTGGAACCAGTGGACGATATTGACGGCGCCGGGGCCGTTAATCTCCTCCTGACCGGAGAAGGCAAAGTAAATGTCCTGCTCCGGCTGGAAGCCTTGCGCAATCAGATGATCGGCGGCAGTCAGCACGCCGTTAAAGGTGACCTTGGTGTCAAGGGTGCCGCGTCCCCACAGCACGCCGTCCTCGATGATGCCCTCAAAGGGAGGCTTTTTCCAGTTCTCCTCCTCCACCGGCACCACATCAAAGTGCGCCATCATGACCGAAGCCTCATCGTGGGCCTTGCCCGCCCAGTAGAACAGCAGGCCGCGGTCCGGCAGGCGGGTGAGGGTGCATTTTTCGTAGACATGGGGGTACAGCTCCGGCAAAAGGGCGATGAGCTTTTCAAATTCCGCCGGGTCCTCCTTGGCGGCATCGGTGTAGCTGACGGTACGGCAGCGGATGAGCTGCTGAAGGTTGGTTACAGCGGCCTCTCGGTCAAATTCGACGGGGGCATAGGTCCTGAAAGCTTCGGCCTTGGGGTGGAACGCCGCGGTGCGCAGCAGCACCACAGCCAGCAGCAGGACGAGAACGGCCAATATGATATACAGAACAATCATGACAGAAAACCTCCTTGCAGTATTTTATGGGATCACAGGATCCCCTTTTTATACAGGATGCGGGCCACCCCCACGGTAAACAGCACGCTGACCGGCACCATAATGCCGACGGTGCTGGAATTGAGGGCGGGAACGAAGATGAAGAGAACCAGCATCAGGCAGATGGGAGCGATGGAGAGCTTGGCGTTCTTCGAAATAAACACCACACCCAGGCCGCCGAACAGGGCGGGCAGGATCTGCGCGAAGGCGGGGGCTAGGGCGGGGCTTTCCAACACCGGGGTGAGCGGGATGATGAGAATGACGCCCAAAATGATGATGACGGTGGTGACGATGCTGGAAACGGCAATGGCCACGGTGGAAACGATCTCGCCTTCCTCGCTGTTGGCTTTCACATCGGCCTGCTCCAGCGCGTTGAGGGCACAGGGGAGCTTGAGATTACTGATATTGCCGGTGACAAAGGAGAGGTAGCTGCCGCCTGCGCCCAGCATGGGCACATAGGTCAGCGTTTCAATAAATCCGACTGCCCAGTACATAGGGGCAGTGGCGATGAGGCCCATCAGCAGACCCTTGCCATCGGCAGGGGCGTGGAAGATGATAGAGACAGCGGCGGGGAACATCAACAGCAGAACCATCATCGAAAGGTTCCAGACGCGGCCGTAGTGATGGACGGAATCCATATAAGTCATATTTGCTTTTTTCATGGTGTGATCCTCCTTTCCCTTAGGACAGCCAGCCGGTGATGGGAATGGCGGAGGCCATGCCGAGAATAAGACTCATCGGCAGGGCGTAATCGCCCACCCAATGCCAGCCGGTTTTTTTCATGATAAGGCCGCACAGCGCCATAATGATGGCGGAAACGATCATGACACATACCGGGATAAGGCCGGAGGGATCACCATGGAAGATGGTGCCGAAATCACAGAACACATAGCCGAGGAAAGCGGCGATCATACCGATGAACAGGGCGGAGGAGAGGATATCGCCCCAGCGCTTATCACGGTTTTCTATCTTGGTCATGCCGCCCTGCAGCTTTTTACCGATGAGCGGTACCAGCCAGATGCCCAGCATGATGCTGATGGTCATGACCCAGGCGATGGTGACATACTGGGAAGCGGTAAGGGCGGAAACCTGCCCGAAGGTGAGGCCCATGGCGCTTTCGGCATTGGTGGCGGCAATGGTCTCGTAGGAGAGGGAGCCGACCACCGAAAGGCGCAGCCAAGGCAGCGGCAGGCCGAGGTCCTTGGAAAGGGTGATGACGCTGATGACGATGGCGACGGCCGGGGCGATGGTGAAAACGCCGGCGGTGACCATGGTCTTGCGCAGCTTCTGCTGGTCCATGCCGATCTCCTTGCTGCGGCGGACGGCACGCACCAGGAAAAAGACCGACTGCAGCAGCACGGCCAGAATGATGATCCCGGCCAGCACGAACAGGATGGGGCTATTGACGGAAAAATTCACACACTGTCACTCCTTTTGCAGAGATTTGGCAGGGGCGTACCGGAGCGGGGGAGGGCTGCCCGGAAGGGCTGGCCCGACCGTATCGGTGGAACGCTCCTTATAATGCAATATTTTAGCACATAAAAGGGCGAAAGGAAAGACAATGTTTACAGGGGATTGGCATTTGTTTTTGGAGGAGGTACACAAACGGAGGCGAGATAGGGTGCGGGCGCCCGCCATGCCCCCTGCAAAAAGCCCTAAATGGAAAAGCCGTGCCCGCCCCACAGGGGGGAAGGACACGGCTCTGCAAGAAAAATCAGATGTATTTCCACTGTTCCACATCAAAGACCCCGTGGGTGGTGATCTTGAGGGCGGGAATGACCGGCAGGCTCATAAAGGAAAGGGTCATAAAGGGATCGATGCCCGGGGAAACACCCATGCGGTGGGCGGCGGCCTTGGCCTGCTCCAGCAGGTCGTTTACCTCCTCCAGCGGGGCGTCACTCATTAGGCCAGCCACCGGCAGCGGCAGCTCAGCGATGACCTTGCCCTCGTGCACGACTACGGTGCCGCCCTGCATTTCGGCAATGCGGTTGATGGCAAAGGCCAGGTCGGCGTCATCGGCGCCCACGGCGATGATATTATGGGAATCGTGGGCAAAGCTGGTGGCCACAGCGCCCTGCCGCAGGCCGTAACCTTTAATGTATCCCAGGCCAATGTGCCCGGTGCCATGGTGGCGCTCCGCTACGGCGATCTTTAGGATATCATGGGTGGGATCGGGGGCAGCCGCCCGGCCAAGGTTCTGGGTGATGATTTCGCCCGGGACGATGCCGATGACCGGCAGATCTCCGGCGGCCAGCTGCTGCGGCGTGACCGGCGCAATGCGGAAGGTCTCGTGCGCGCGGCGGGAAAGGCTGGGCTCCACCGCGGGCGCGTCAAAGGGTAGAACCTCGCCATCCGCAAAGACGCAGCGGCCGCGCTTATACACCTCCTGGATATTGAAGTGACGGAAGTTATCGAAGACCACCAGGTCGGCCAGGTAGCCGGGGGCGATGGCGCCTTTGTTGTTCATCAGGAAATAGCGGGCTGCCTGATGGCTGGCCACCTTGATGGCAATGATGGGATCAACGCCGCAAGCAATGGCTTCCCTGATGATATAATCGATGTGGCCGCCCTGCAAAAGATCCAGGGGGTGTTTATCATCGGTGGCAAACATGCACCGGGAGTAGTACTGCTGATTGAGCAGCGGCAGGAGTGCCCGCAGATTCTGGGCGGCGGTGCCCTCCCGTATCATGATGAACTGGCCGAGCTGCAGCTTTTCCAGCGCATTCTGGCAGGTGCTGCACTCGTGATCGGAATAGACGCCGGCGGCGATATAGGCGTTGAGATCGGCGCCGGAGAGATCGGGTGCGTGGCCATCGATTTTTTTGTGGTGGGCCTGACTGGCTAGGATTTTGCTGATGACTGCTGGGTCGCCATTGATGACACCGACATAGTTCATCATTTCCGCCAGGCCAAGAACTCTAGGGTGGTCATACAGGTCATCGATGGCCTGATAATCCAGCGTGCAGCCGCTTTCATCCAACGGCGTGGCGGGCACGCAGCTGGGCAGCATAAAGTGGACATCCACCGGCAGGCCCTCGGTGGCCTCCAGCATATAGCGGATGCCATCCACTCCCATGACATTGGCGATCTCGTGCGGATCGGTGATGACAGTGGTGGTGCCGTGGCGGATGACCGCTCGGGCAAACTCGGCAGGGGAAACCAGGCTGCTTTCCAGGTGGATGTGGGCATCGATGAGGCCGGGGCAGACAAAGCTGCCGGAGACATCCACCTCTTTGCTGCCGTGGTAGCTGCCGATGCCGGCGATGAGCCCATCGGAAACAGCGATATCCCCATGGCAGAAGTCATTGCTGAATACATTGAGATAGGTGGCGTTTTTGAATACGATATCGGCCGGTTCCTCCCCGCGCGCCACGCGGATGAGGCGGAGCTTGCGCCCCAGCTTGCGCTCCACGCACTGGGCGGTGGTTTCATGCGGCTTCATGACAGTCCCTCCTTTTATTTATACTGGGTGTTTTTTTCGATGAGCTTTTGGTAGATGCGGTCGCGCATCCAGGGTTCGGTGCAGGCGGCCAGCGCCTCTCGCGGGGCGAACCACCGCACGCCGCTGTTTTCATCGGGCTTTACCCGCAGCGGCTCGGTATCATCGGCTTCGATGAGATAGGTGCAATTGAGATGCAGGTGGGAGGGGACATACCGCCCTCGTTTTTCGTGTCCATCCACGGTAAGGATCTCGACCGAGAACAGTTCACGACTGACGGGGCGGAGCGTTTGCAGTCCGGTTTCCTCGGCTACCTCCCGCAATGCGACCGCCAAAAGGTCGGTCTCTCCATCGGCATGGCCGCCGGTCCAGCTCCAGCTATTGTAGATGTTGTGATAGATCATCAGCACCTTATTCCGCGCGGGGTTCACCACCCAGGCCGATGCAGTAAAATGGGCGGTTTCATTCTGCCGGGTAAAGCTATCCGGCTGCTTTAGCGCGGCCAGCAGCAGCGGCAGATCGTGCTGCTCCTGCTCATTGTAGGGCCGATAGGCGGCAAGGCTGGCTTGCAGATTGTGTGGCATGGTGTTTCCCTCCTTGGCAGAGTGGATGCAGCGGGCAGGTATGGGGGCGCGGGGCAGGCCGCCCTGCGGACGGCCTTACACGGCCCTACGGGCCGTGGCTCCGGCCTCCGTCCGGAGCGCCCCGCGCCCTGTGCCGCCCAGTCCGGTTCTGTCTCAAATTATACCACGGGCGGCACAAAGAGAAAAGCCCCCGAGGGGGCTTTTTCATTGCAGTAGGTTTAGTCGTGCCGAATGGCCTCCAAAGCAGAGATCTTAACAGCGCGGTTGGCAGGGATAAAACCGAAAACAACGCCGACCATCATCGAAAAGACCATTGCCAGCAGCACCAGCCACCACGGAATGATGGAAACCGCCCCGCCGTTGCCGAAGCTGAGCCCCAGCGATGCCAGAAGGTTTGCTACGATCGGCACATTGTTTAACAGATAGCTGATCAGGAAGCTGAGCCCAACGCCCACCACGCCGCCGATCAGACCGATCATAGCGGATTCGGTGAGGAACATGGCGCGAATGGCGCCCAGCTCGGCGCCCAGCACCTTCATGACGCCGATCTCCTTGGTGCGCTCATAGATGGACATGACCATGGTATTGGCAATGCCGATGGCGGCGACAAACAGGGAGATAGCCGCCAGACCGCCCAGCATGGTCTGGATCATGGTGAGTTGTTCATCGAACATCTTACGGGTGTCCTCCATCGAGGAGCACTGGAAGCCCATATCGGTGATGGACTGCTGCACTGCGGCAACCGATGCAGCGTCTACGCACTTGACCCGTACCTCATCATAGTTGGTGGTGTCTGGAGCCTTTTCACCGCTGATCTTATAGTATTTCTGCTCCAGCGCCTTCAGCTGGTTGATGTCCATCAGGATGCATTCGCTGGTCTCCCAGCCCTTGTTCCAGTCCTCCACCATCACGCCGGTCACATTGGGGGTGACCTCCAGGCCCTTTTTCAGGTTGCCGTTGTTGTCGTAGCTTTCGCTGTACAAAACCAGCTTATCCTTCATCATATCCACAAAGGGCTTTTTGGGGTTGCCCATGGCGTCGGTCTGGTTGCGATCCACATAGTTATTGCGCTTTTTCTTGGTATCCCGGAAGGAATACGCCACATTGGCGCCCGCCACCATGCTGTAATCCTTTTTGCTGTCCGCAAAGGAGGTGCCGTCGCTCAATTTATAGCCGAGAGCGTCAAACGCCTCGGGGTAGATGCCGATGATATTGGTATAGGCCGCATAGCGCCCGTTGCGGGATTTCAGCCGGAAGCTGACCCGGCTGCTGTAAAACGGGGTCGCGATCTGTACATTATCCATCGCCTGTATTTTGGAGAGGGCTTTATCGTCCAGCTTGGTCTCGCCTCCGCCGTAATTGTAGACATTGATGATGGTAAGATCGCCCCACTCTTGCAGCATCTGCATCATGGATTCCCGCGCACCGATGCCGAGTGAGACCATCAAGATGATGGCGCACACGCCGATGACAACGCCGATGACGGTCAGGGCGGTACGCACCCGGCGGCGGGTCAGGTTTCGCAGGCAGACGCTCAGAAGGTCAGATATCCTCATCTTCGTCTACGCTCTCCTTTTTATTTTTACGCAGCTTCAGGTACACGAATACGCCGGCAGCCACTACCACCACACCACCGATGACCCAGAACCACGGGAAACCCGCAGGCTCTTCCATGCCGGGGTCAGTGCCGGGATCCATACCGGGGTCGACGCTGGGATTGCTGGGACCCCATACATCCTCGTAGCTGGTCACCTGCGTGGTAAAGGGCACCGAAACGGTGCGCTGGTTCATGTTGGTATCCTCGTAGGTGATGATGACCTCACCCACCAGCTCGCCCTTTTCATTTCCGGTGATGTAGAAATCGGCGCTGGAGGTGGTGCCGGAGGCCAGGTTGCCCAGATACTGCTCCTCGCCGTTATTGGAAAGCCCCTCGCAGTTCAGCTTGGCGGAAAGATTGTAGATATCGGTACGGCTCTTATTGACGAAGTTGACGGAGAGGTTATTTTCCTCGCCAATGAAGATCTGTTGGGGCAGGTCGATGCCGGTCACGGTAAAGCGGTCCACCTGCAGCACCGGCATGCTGATGGTCTCGGTGGTCTTGGCATTGCGGCGCACGCCGTTATCCAGGTAGTCATAGGTAAAATCAACGGTCATGGAATGGGACTGGGCCGCCGCAGTGGGCTTCACGGTCACATTCACGGTCTTGGTGATGGTGCCCTCGGCTGCCAGCGATTCGATGTAGAAGGAATTGGAGCTGCTGGTCAGCATCATGGCATCGGGCAGGGTCATGGTCACCATCATGTTTTCCACGGCCATGGTCTTGCTGGTATTGCGGAAGGTCATGGTGATATTGCGGGTCTCACCGGCCACCAGGTCGCCCTTGCCGTAGCTGTAGCTGCTGATGATGACATAGGGCTGCGCTGCGGTAGTCTCCTCATCCGGCTTTTTGTCGTTTTCCTTTTCTGGCACGATGGTCGCATTGTCGATCTTGCAGGAAAGGATGGCATTGTAGTTGCCCTGCGTCACGATCAGCTTGAGGGTGTTATCATTGCCGCCCACATAGTATACACCGGTCAGCTTAACGGTATAGCCCTTGCCCTCCCATGCGGCGATCTCCGCATTGGCGGAGGGGGTGGTGTTTCCCGCAAGGAAGCTGCTGTCGCCGGGTGTGGTAACGGAAAACTTGTTGTTGTCATTGCCTTCCTGTCCGATAAAGGTGACATAGTCGGTATCATTGACATACAGGGTCAGGTCAACATAGTAGCCCTTGGCGATCTCGGTGCTGGGGGACTGGGTGCCGTTCAGCTTGCCGGGATAGCGGGTGTACTTGGTGTCCCCACCGCCGGTGGTCTTATGGTACTGCTGCCAGTAGTACGCACTGGGGCAGATGGCCTGCAGGGTGTAGCTATTCACAGCTGCGGCGCTGCCCAGACTGGCCTTGGGGGCGAATTCCGGCGTAATGGTGAGATTATCGGTGATGGTCAGCACATCGCCGTCCTTGATGGTTTTTCCGGTGTTGTCAGAAGCACGCAGGAACTCATAGCCGGGGTTGGGTACAAAGACGACCTTAACCTTGGAGTCTTTGGCGATATTTTCGATTTTACCATCGGTCGCAGTGATGTTGCCGAGAGAAGTATCATTTCCATCGCTGCCGACAAGGGTCAAAGAAATACTGCCATTAGTCAATGTTCCCGCAGTAATGGTGTAGGGCGGGTCAGCCGCCATCGCCACGGTGCTCAGCACCATGGCCAGCACCAGAATAAACATCAGGATCTTGCTCATCTTTTTCACGGTCATACTCCTCCTTGGCCGGCGGCCAGTGTGTTATCGGTAAAATGTAGTTTCTCCGGCAGCTCCTCGGCAGGGGCGGCGGGAGGTTCTTGGATCACTTTGGGATTGCGGTGGTCCTCATTGGAAATGATGCGTCCATCCGAGATAGTCACGATGCGGTCGCAGTATTCTGCCAGGCTGCGGTCGTGTGTCACCAGTATGATCGTGGTGCCCTTTTCCCGGGCAAACCGCAGGAACATCTCCATGACCTCTTTGGTCGTTTTGGTATCCAGGTTGCCGGTGGGTTCATCGGCAAATACCACCTCAGGATTGGTAACAAAGGCGCGGGCAATGCCCACGCGCTGCTGCTGGCCGCCGCTCATTTCATTGGGACGGTGGTCCATGCGCTCGCCCAGTCCCACCTGCTTTAGCATTTCACGGGCGGCTTCCTCACGCTTTTTGCGGGACACCCGGCGGAACATCAGCGGCATGGCCACATTTTCCACAGCGGTCATCCCCTGAATGAGATTGTAGGACTGGAACACAAATCCGATGTGCTTCTGCCGGAACACCGCCAGCTGCTTTTCGCTCATCTTGGAGATCAGCTCTCCCTTGATTTTTACCGTGCCGCGGGTGGGCTTTTCCAGCCCGGCCAGCTGGTTCAGCAGGGTGGATTTACCACTGCCGGAGGTACCCAGTATACAGCACACCTGCCCCTGCTCAATGGTCAGGTCGATATTATCCAGAGCGACTACCTTTTCATCGCCGGTCCGGTACACCTTGCGGAGATTTTTGGTCTCCACCATGTATTGCACATTTTTTCCCCCTCTCGCAGAAAAATCATATTTCACTAAAATAAGTGTACAGTTTGATGGATTTTATTGCATCCAAAAACAAAAAATGCAAAAAAACTTTGCAGCAAACTGTACTACTGGAGCTAATACAGTCAGCATACCATTTTGCCCCTATATAGTCAACGCAGTTCACGGTGAATTCATAAAATATTAAAGAACACAAAAAAGCTCCCGCACCTGTTACAGTGCGGGAGCTCCTGGTAAAACTGTTTCCTGCGGCCGTTTGCAGCCGGCGCAGGAGCTTGGGGAATGAGCCGAAGGGAAAAGAAAATGAGGACAAAACGAAAAAGTATAAAGAAGGATGAAGATAAGGAGGAGAAAGAAAAACCTTCGGCCGGGCTGTGCGCCCTTATTTATTCCACACCTTTATCATATACGGCCAATGTGATGGCTGTGTGAAGAAATCAGGAAAAATCGGAATGATTTTCTTCACTTTCGGCGGTTAAAGCGGCATCGGGCGGCAGCAGCGGCAGCCGGAACCAGAAATCGCTGCCCTCGCCCAGGGTGCTGGCTACGCCGTATTCGGCGCCGTGGGCCTCCAGCACGCCCTTTACAATGGAAAGTCCCAGCCCGGCCCCCACGGTGGAGCGGCGGTGGTTTTTATCCACCTTGTAGTAGCGGTCCCACACATAGGGCAGGCTCTCGGCCGGAATGCCTTCGCCGTGGTCGATGACCTCCACCTTCACAGTCCCATTCTCGATGGTCTGGCGCACCAGTACGGCCCGGTCGGCCCCGGCATAGTTGATGGCGTTATTGATGAGATTATACAGCACTTGGGTCATGCGCAGCCGGTCGGCCATCACCATGGCGTCGCCGTCCGCTTCCAGCGTGATGGCGTAGCCGTCATGCAGCACCAGCTTGGCGTACCGCCCCATAATGCCGCGGATCATCTTGGTGAGATTGAGCGGCTCCGGTTCGGGGGTCTGCGCGCCGCTTTGTAGCCGGGAAAGATTCAGCAAATCATTGACCAAATCAGTCAGCCGGCGGGCCTCATCTATGATGATCTGCACATTTTCCGGGGTATTTTCACCCGGCAGATCGCGCATTACCTCGGCATAGCCGGTGATCATGGTCAGCGGGGTGCGCAGGTCGTGGCTCACATTGGCGATGAACTCCTGCCGCAGATGTTCCACCTTGCTCAGCTCCCGGCTGGCATAGTTCAGGGTGTCGGCCAGCTCGGTGACCTCCCGGTAGGTGCCGCCGGTAAACTGCGTGCCGTAATCGCCGGTGGCCAGCTGCTTGGCGCTTTTGGTAATGCGGGTGATGGGACGGGAGATCATGGAGGAAAGCAGCAGCACCAGCAGGATGGAAAACGCCGTCATGATGACCGTGATGATGACCAGCTGGGCCCGCAGTGTTTCCACCGTGGTATTGATGGGCGTGATGGTGGCATCCACCATGACCATGACCGGCTCGGCGCCTTCGTCCTCTCCGCGCGTGGTCAGAATGCCGTACAGCAGCTGCTCGGTGGAGGCGGCCTGGGCGGTTGCTTTGCTCTGCATGGCGGGGGAAAGCTCCAGGAGCTGATAGTTTTCCAGCACGGTGCCGCCGTTTTCCTGCGCTTGCCGGAACAGCAGCGCCGCCTGATCGGTAAGCAGCATGTGCAGGATGCAGGAGGGCTGGTTGCCGGAGGTCAGTACCGGGGTGCCGTCCTCCCGCACGATGTGGACACAGATGAGATCCTGGCGGGTCAGGCGGTTCACCTCGGTGTAGAAGTTCTCATCATTGATGCTGGCGGCTACTTCCTCGGCGGTATTTTTAATGGAGCTGGTCTTGATGGATTTGTAGAAGCTCTCCAAAAAGACGATCTGCAAAAGCCACAGCAGCATCAGCAGCAGCGCCACGAACATAGCAAAGCTGCCCACCAGTCTCCAGCGGATGCCCAGGTGGGAAAAACGGCTTTGCTTATGCTGCGGGGCAGGGGAGGACTCAGTTGGCGTCTCCGTCTGCATCGCTTTCCGGCTCTGCCACAGTTTCAAAGCGGTACCCAACTCCTCTTAGCGTGATAATGCACCGGCTGTACCGGCCCAGGCTCTTGCGCAGCAGCTTTACATGGGTATCCAGCGTGCGGTCGTCGCCGTAAAAATCATAGCCCCACACATCGTGGATCAGCCGCTCGCGGGTCAGGGCCACGCCGCGGTTGCGCACCATATAGAAAAACAGGTCGTACTCCTTGGGAGACATCTCTATGCGCTGCTCGTCAATGAAAACCAGCCGCGCGGTAAAATCCACCGTCAGCCCCTCAAAAACAAAACGGTTGTTTTCCTCGCCGCCGCTGCGCTTGATGATGGCGGCCACCCGCATCATCAGCTCCTTGGGGGAAAAGGGCTTGACCACATAGTCATCGATCCCCAGCTCGAAGCCGTGGATGCGGTCATATTCTTCGCCGCGGGCGGAAAGCATGATGATGGGCGTGCGGTTGTATTTGCGGATTTCGCGGCAGGCGGAAAAGCCGTCCAGCTCCGGCATCATCACATCCATGATGATGAGATCGAACGGCTCGGTGCGGCACAGGTCGATGGCCTCCATGCCATTGGCGGCCTCGGTGACCCGGTAGCCCTCGAATACTGCGTATTTTTTAATGATCTCGCGGATCTTGGCTTCGTCATCCACGACCAGGATGTGATACATGGCGGTTACCTCCTTTGGGGGTGCAGGCTGGCATTCGGGCGGCCCCGTGCCTGGCTCCGCCGGGCTGGGGCGCCCCCCTGCGGGGGGCGCCCTTCGGGAGCCTTCGGCTCCCGTGCGGGGCCGCCCAAAACCAGCTTCCTGCAATGTCCATGGTTATTATAGCATACTCTCCCGCGCCGATGCTATAACCTTTACGAAATGTTAATATCTTTCCTCTTGCGTTCGTCCCGTTTTGCGCTAAAATAAGATTAGAAATCCCCGACCGACCGGTCGGTCGGAACATCTATCCCCCGGAAATGGAGAATCCTCTATGCTGTCTCGTCTCAGTGTCAAAAAGCCCATGACCGTATTCGTCTGCGTGATGCTGGTACTTATCCTCGGTGTCATGTCCTTCATCAATATGACCACCGACCTCCTGCCGAATATGGATCTGCCCTATGCCATCGCCTATACCACCTACATCGGCGCCAGTCCGGAGCAGGTGGAGCAAAGCGTGACCAAAACGCTGGAAAGCGCCCTGGCTACCACCAGCGGCGTCAAGAATATCACCAGTATCTCGCAGGAAAATGTCAGCATCGTGGTGCTGGAATTTGAGGAAGGCACCGGCATGGATTCCGCCATGATCGAAATGAACGCCAGCCTTGATCAGATCGCCGGCTCCCTGCCCGAGGCCGCCGGCAGCCCGGTGCTCATGAAGATCAATCCCGATATGCTGCCCATCATGGTATTGGCGGTGGATAGCGATAATATGGCCCGGGAGGAGCTTTCTCAGTTTACCTCCTCCACCGTCATCCCGGCACTGGAGCGGGTGGATGGCGTGGCGTCCGTTTCCGGCAGCGGTCTGGTGGAAAGCCAGATTCGTGTGGAGCTGGATCAAGCCAAAATCGATGAGCTGAATGACAAGGTACTGGCGGCCATTGATGGCTCTCTGGCCGATGCCGAAAAGCAGCTCAAGGATTCTCGCAGGCAGATCAACGACGCCAAAAAGAAGCTGGAGGAGCAAAGCGGCACCGCCTATGCCCAGCTGGTGGCCGCTGCCCAGCAGCTGGCCGATGCCAAGGATCAGGCCTCCCTCGGCTCCACCCTCACCTCGGCGGAGGTCAAGGCCATTCAGGCCGTGCTGGCCCAGTACGATAACATGGTAAATCTGCGCGATAGTTACAATGCCAGTGAAGATTACGCCCGTACCCATCTTTCCGCTGTAAAATATGCCGAGCTGCAATCTCTGCAGCTTACCCGCACCCAGCTGCGCGCCCAGCTGAAAGCCGCCCAGGCCTCGCTGGAGACCGCCGAAGCCGCCCTCAAGGAGATCGGCAGCAGTGAAGCCGCCCTGCAGCAGGATGTGACCAATGCCAAGGATGCGCAGGAAGCCGCGCAAACCGCCTACGATGAAGCGCTGGCCGGCGCACCGGAGCGTCTCAAGGACGATCCCGGCTGGCAGGACCTGCTGCGGCAGGAGCAGGAAAAGCAGGCGGAGGTGGACGACCTCCAGGCACAGCTGGAGAAGGACCCAGATAATACCGGGCTGCAAGCCCAGCTCAATACCGCCGAAGCCGAGCTTGCCGCCATCCAGGCGGCGCAGACCGCCTACCTTACCCGCAATGACCCGCAAACCGTTGCCGCCGCGGAAAAGCTCTCGGCTGCCGAGGAGGAGGTGACCCGCGCCAACGCCCGGCTGGAGACCTTCCAGCAGGCCACCGAGGCGAAGGCGGAGGCCGAGAAGGCCATCGCCGACGCCACCAAAGCCATCGAGGAAAACGCCGCCGCCATCAAACTCGTGCTGGGCGAGGCCGAGGGCAAGAAGTGGATCGAAAGCCACGATAAGGTGCAGGATGACTACGGCACCATTACCGAGCTGAACGCCGCCATCGATGCGCTGGCACCCCGCATCCCGCAGCTAAAAAAGGAGCTGGAAACCGCTCAGTCCAGCCAAAAGGAGCTGGACGCCGCCCTTTCGCAGCTGGATAAGGCGCAGAGCCAGCTGGAGACCGGCAAGCTGGAGCTTTCTCAGCAGCTCATTCTGGCCACCCTGCAATTACAGCAGGCCGAACAGGCCCTGGATGAAGCCGAGGAGCAGTTCCGCCAGCAGCGGGATGCCGCCTACAAGGCCGCCGGGCTGGACGGCGTTCTCACCCAGTCCGCCGTTTCGCAGCTGCTCATGGCGCAGAACTTCTCGATGCCCGCCGGCTATATCCAAAGCGCCGAGGGGCAGAATGCCCTCAAGGTCGGCGATAAATTTACCAGCCTGGAGGAGCTGCAGAACTGGGTGCTCTTCCAATACGATGTCGGCGATGTGGGGGAGATTCGCCTGACCGATATCGCCACTGTCCGCCTGGCGGATAACGCCGAGGAGCTGTACGCCAAAATAAACGGCAATGACGGTGTGCTGCTCACGGTACAAAAGTCCTCCATCGCTTCCACCTCCGGTGCCTGCGATAATCTCTATGCCGCCATGGCCCAGCTGGAGGAAAAATACGAGGGCCTGCACCTCACCGCCCTCAGCGATCAGGGCCAGTACATCGATCTGGTCATCAGCTCGGTGCTGGAAAATCTGCTGTTCGGCGCGCTGCTGGCCGTCATTGTCCTCATGCTGTTCCTGCGGGACTTCCGCCCCACTATCATTGTGGCGCTCAGTATCCCCATCAGTCTGCTTTTGGCGGTGGTGCTTATGCACTTCACCGGCGTCACTCTCAATATCATCTCCCTTTCAGGCCTTGCCCTTGGCGTCGGCATGCTGGTGGATAACAGCATCGTTGCCATCGAGAATATCTACCGTCTGCGCCAGCTGGGCTACAATGCCGCCACGGCGGCGGTTCACGGCTGCCGCCAGATTGCCGGGGCTATCACCGCCAGCACCCTTACCACTGTCTGCGTATTTGTGCCCATCCTGTTCACCAGCGGCCTTACCCGGCAGATCTTCGCTGATATGGGCCTGACCATTGCCTATTCACTGGGTGCCAGTCTGCTGGTCGCCCTTACCTTGGTGCCCGCCCTTTCGGGCAAAATATTGACCCGCGATACCGCAGGGGAAAAGCCCAACCGTCTCCTGAACCGCATGATAGCGGGCTACGAAAACCTTCTGCGGAAAGTACTGCGGCACAAGGCTCCCGTTCTGCTGGGCGCGGTGGCACTGCTTATTGCCAGCGCGGTGCTGGCGGTCAGCATGGGCACCGCCTTTATGCCGGAAATGGATAGCCCACAGGTGTCGGTCTCCATTGAGATGCCGGAGGACGCCACCCAAAGCGAAACATGGGCCATGTGCGATACCGTCCTGGAGCGGATCCTTACCGTGGATGGTGTGGATACCGTCGGCGCCATGGAGGGCCAGAGCATGATGAGCATGGGCGGCAGCAGCCTGTCCATCTATGTGCTGCTGGGTGATGACCGCAGCGATTCCAGCCAGGAGATCGCCAAAAAGATCGAGGAAGCCTGCGCCGATCTGGACTGCACCGTTTCCGCCAACGGCTCCACCATGGATATGAGTATGATGACCGGCGGCAGCGGTATTCAGCTGGCCGTCACCGGCGATGATATGGATGCCCTGAGGGCCGCCGCCACCGACCTGGCCAAAACCCTTTCCGCCGTGGAAGGGGTCGCTTCGGTCAGTGATGGGCAGGAGGACAGCAGCACCGAGGTGCGCATCACCGTGGATAAAGCCAAAGCCGCCGAGTACAACCTGACGGTCGCACAGGTCTACCAGCAGGTGGCCGCCGCCGTTCTTTCCCAAACCACCGCCACCAATATCACCGTGGATAACAGTGACCTGCCGGTTGTGGTCGTCCCCGATAGCGCCGGGATCACCACCCGGGAAACGCTGGAGGAGCTCCGCCTGACCGGTACCAAAAACCAGGAGGAATGCGAGGTCCGTCTTTCCGAGATCGCCGCAGTGACCGAGGCCGCGTCCGCTTCCGCCATCCACCGTGAAAATCAGGCCCGTACCGTCACCGTCACCGCCCAGATCGCCGATGGCTACAACATCGGCCTGGTGAGCCGTGAGGTGGAAAAGCTGCTGGCCGATTATGAGATGCCGGAGGGCTGCTCCTATGCCATTGAGGGCGAAAATGAGATGATCCAATCCACCATGAGCGACCTCATCCTGATGATCGCCCTGGCCATCGCCTTCATCTACCTCATCATGGTGGCGCAGTTCCAGTCGCTGCTCTCGCCGTTTATCGTGCTGTTCACCATTCCGTTGGCCTTCACCGGCGGCCTTTTGGCCCTGTGGATCACCGGCAAGGAGCTCTCAGTCATTGCCATGCTGGGCTTCCTTATGCTCGCGGGTGTCGTTGTGAATAACGGCATCGTCTTTGTGGATTACGCCAACGGGCTGCGGCTGGAGGGGATGGAACGCGCCGAAGCGCTGGTACAGACCGGCCGCGACCGCATCCGCCCCATCCTCATGACTGCCATGACCACCATTTTCGGCCTGGCTACCATGGCGCTGGGCCTGGGCGCCGGCGGCGATATGCTGCAGCCCTTGGCCATCGTTACCATCGGCGGCCTGGCCTACGCCACCCTGCTTACTCTGTTCATTGTCCCCGCCATTTACGATATTTTCCTAAAGAAAGACCCCAAGAAAGTTGTCATCGAGGAGGTAGAAGAGGTATGAACTTGCCGGAGAAAAAGGCCGCGGTGTTCCGTGCGGTATTAAAGCTGCTGCGGCAGGGCCGTCCGCTGGGAGATCTGAAGGTTTCTGAGATCGCCGAAGCCGCTGGCATCGGCAAAGGCACTGTGTACGAGTATTTCCCATCCCGGGAGGAGCTGCTGCGGGATGCCATGCAGTACAGCAGGGCCCAGGGCTTCCAGGAGCTCTACGCCGCCATTTCCGGCGCCGAGGGCTTTGAAGCCCGCTGGAAGGTCATCGAGATCACCGCCCGCCAGCTGCTGGAGTGCAGCTCCGTTTTCTTTTCACAGGTGCCCTCCATGGGGTTTCCGCAGGCCGCCCTGTATGATATCTGCGGCGGTCCGCAGGAGCGTGCCGATACCCGCCGCATGATCGGGGAGATCATGAACTGCCTGACCTCTGCCGCGGTGGAGGAGGGCCTGGCCCCCCGTATGCCGGAGCCGGAATACCTTTCCATGGTCGGAGAGGGCTGTATTTCCGGCTTTCTGCTGCGCTGTGCCCTCTCGGAGGGCCGGCAGGAGGAAATAGCCGCGGCCCTGGCCGATACCCGCAAGCTCTATATTGCCGCCCTGCAGTGATTTTGGTTTCTGCAGGGGGCCGGCTCGGGGCGCAGCCCCTTCCGACCAGCGGGTGGGTCCCGCGGACAAAAGTCCCCGGCGGCAAAGCGTTGGATCGCCGGGGCTGCGCCCCCCCCGCCGGCGGCCCCGACCGCCTTAGGCGCCCCGCCCGCAAAGAGATTTGCACTCTTTCTCATTTTGCGGTATGATAGGGCCAGAATAAGCATGTGAACCCCAAGCCCCCAAAAAGAGAAGGGAGGACGCCCCCGATGAAACGCTGCCTAATGCTTCTGCTGCCGGTAATATTGCTGCTGGCGGGCTGCGGCCATGCCCCGCAGGAAAACGAATCGCTGGAATCCATGACCGCACCCATGACGGCGGATCATTCCCAGTGGCAGCAGGAGCCGTATTATATCCTGCAGTTCAATGTCGATTCCGTCATCAGCAATGCCCCCAATGTCACCGCCACCGCTTCCCGGGTCATCATCTCCCAGGGGGGCACCTACCTGCTCAGCGGTACTTTGCAGGATGCCCAGCTCACCGTGGAGATCCCCGCGGGGGAAACGGCCCGGCTGGTGCTGTGCGGGGTGGATATGCACTGTGAACGGGGCCCGGTCATCTACTCCAATGGCGGCGGCACCGTGGTGCTGCTGCTGGAGAACGGCACCGAAAATACCCTCTCCGATGGCAAAAGCTATCTCTATTCCGGCAGCAAGGTGCGGGAAGCCGCCATCAGCGTGGAGGGCGACCTACTCATCACCGGCGGGGGCAGCCTTTCGGTGGAGGCCATCCACAATGACGCCCTGCGCAGCGAGGGCACCCTGGCCGTGGCGGAAGGCACTTTGGAGATCACCGCCTGGCGGGACGGACTGGTTGCCGGGCAGGAGCTGCAGATCAGCGGCGGACAGCTTTCCATCGCCTGCGGCCGCACCGGCCTTTCGGCCAGTTCCGCCAAATCCGGGCAGGGCAGCGTGACGCTGGCAGGGGGCACAGTGGCCCTCATCTGCGGCGGGGACGGCATCACGGCGGCCGGGAGCCTTTCGGCCACGGCAGGGGAGTACCACATCACCACCGGCGGCGGCAGCGGCAACGCCAGTTATGGCGAGACCGCCGAAAAATGGGGCCTGTGGGGCGGTCTGCCCCAGCAGCAGCCCACCGAAAAACAGCCCATCATCAACCGGGAGCAGATCGTGAGCGATAGCGCGCGGGGCCTTTCCGCCGGCAAATCCCTGGCGCTTTCCGGCGGTACCTTTACGCTGGATTGCAGCGATGCCGCCCTCTATTCCGTGGGAAGCACCAAGCTGTCCGGCAGCCGTGTCACCATTTCCGGCGGCGATACTGCCATCACCACCCAGCAGCTTACCCTTTCCGCCGGAGATGTTTCTATTCTCACCGCCCGCCGCGGCGCTGTGGCGGAGGATATGACCCTTTCCGGCGGCAGCCTGTCCATTACCGCCGCGGAGGAGGGCATGACCCTCTCCGGCGGGTATGATAAATCCGAGAGCGACCCCGCCGCTGACCTGCGCAAAATGACCGTGACCGGCGGCAGCCTTTCCATCTGCGCCGGGACCCATGCATTGGATATCGGCGGATCACTGTTCCAGTCGGGCGGCAGTCTGCTGCTCGGCTCCGGCCGGGAGCAGAACCCCCTGCGGGCTGCCACGGCCCATATTAGCGGCGGCACCCTGCTGGCGGCCGGCCCCCTCCCGGAGGAGCTGCAGCTGCATACCAGCCTGCCCCGCATCAGCGTGGAGCTGTGGCTGACCGGCGGCCGGCCCCTGACCGTCACGGCGGCGGAAGAGAGTACCCCCATGCTCTCCTTCACCCCGGAAACCTCGGTCGGTTATGTTACTCTCATCAGCGATGAACTGGAGAAAGATACCACCTACTATCTCGTCTCCGGCAGCGCCCGTATCGGCCTTTCCCCGGTCTGAACGGCGTGCCAGACACCACAAGACCTGCAAAACTCCCTCCATAAATTTTAGTACGCAAAACACGGCAAAAATCCCTGCTTCCCGGCAGGGATTTTTGAGATTTTTATTTAACTGACTAAATTGTCATTTCAATATGCGACAATAATTGTATGAAAACACAACGAAATAAACGGCTATTGGTGTAGAGACGGCATCATTCGCCAAAGACGGTTTCCACCACGCGGCTGCATTCCGGCGGGGAATACCGCCAGCGCCGCAGCACCCCCTCGGTGAGGAAATACTGCACCGGCTGCGGGGCGTAGGGCGCGTCAAAGGCATCCACGATGATGAGCTTGATCTTCATTTTTTCCGGCAGGATGCTTTTAATATACACGCCCGCGTGCTGGCCGGCGCGCACGCCCTCGCAGGGCTCCGCCAGGCCGGCCAGGTTGGGGGTCAGCTCCACAAAGACGCCATAGTCCTCCACGCTGCGGATGACGCCCGCCACCGTTTCTCCCGGCAGGTACAGCTCGGCGTTTTGGGCCCAGGTGCCCAGCAGCTCCTTGTGAGAAAGCTGCACCCGGCCCTCCGGCTCCACCGCCTTTACCACGGCGTAGATGCTCTCTCCCACAGCAAAGCGGTCCCGCGGGTGGCTGATGCGGGAGACCGAGATCTGATCGATGCTGATGAGGGAGGGCAGCCCGCAGCCGATATCCACAAAGCAGCCGAAGCTTTCCAGGTGCGTTACCCGCGCGGGGATGATCTCCCCAGGGGTCAGATGGTCTATGTATTCGGAACGGCAGCGCAGCTGGGCTGCCCGCCGGGATAAAATGGGCCGCGGTGCTCCGGCCTCATCGTGCTCTATCGCCGTGATGAGAAAGCAGACCGACTTATTCACCCGGGAGATGATGGCGATATCCCGCACCGTCTGCTCTTTTATTCCCAGGGCGCCCTCCTCCCGGGGGATGATCCCGCGGCAGCAGCCCATATCCACCACCAGGTTGTGGTCATAATCACACAGCAGCGCCCGTCCCTCCAAGATTTGACCGATGCGCATGGCGCTTTGCAGTGTTTCCTCATTTTGCAGATAATATCGGTTTTCCTCAGTTTCCAGCAGCATGCCCTCCGGCCAGTAATATCCCATGCTTTACCCTCCTGTTTTGCCTGTTGCTTTATCTATATTCGGCGGCAGGCGGGACTATACCGGGGGGGGAACTTGGCCCGCCCGCGGTGGGGTAGCTTTTCCGGGGTGAAAAGTGAGTAAAAGAATTTTTGGATCAAGATTGTAGTCGCCTTCGGCGGCGCGGAGCCTTTTGCAAAGGCATAAACTGCACGCATGTCCCTAAAGCCTCCCTTGTGTAAAGGGAGGTGGTGAGCGGAGCGAACCGGAGGGATTGCCGACACAAACTATGCCCAGCTTTATTTCGCCTTCGGCGGCGCGGAGTTTTACAAAAGGTATTCATTTGTACGCCTACCCGGCGGGGGCCTACTT
>ENA-UOOD01001771-UOOD01001771.1-human-gut-metagenome-genome-assembly--contig:-CS67-NODE-1771-length-20791-cov-6.559703_pt1 | contig 20791 bp, 17 predicted proteins | sample MGYA00242464_ERZ724011 | MGnify/ENA metagenome assembly ERZ724011 | reverse complement strand
GGAAATGAAAACACTTATTGAGGAGATGGAAATTCTTTTTAGTCTCTCCGAAGAAACTTGATCTCTTTTTCTTTGTCTACTGCGGTGTAAATTTTGACTTGAATCAGGGGTTGTTCAGAGTTATAACAACCGCACAAAAGCAATCGCCTCTCGCGTGATAACGAGAGGCGTGTATTGCGTATTATTCTGCAGAAATCCCTGTTGACCACATAACAGACCACTTACCGTTTCGGAGCACTCGGAAACAGTGGACTGGGGAGTGGCGAAGAGCGCGGTTTTCCGAGCGGAAAGGGGCGGAAAAAGCTATTTTTAGCGGAAATTGCCTTCATAGGTCCGTTTGGGAGCAGGATGTCGGGGGTTCGAGTCCCTTCACTCCGACCAAAATTTTGACCGAAAGCAGAGGTTTTACCTCCACTTTCGGTCAATTTTTATATATTTTTAATTGAGAAGCCGATTTTAAAATTCAAAGCTGCTTTGATATACGTATTTATATAAAAAATGTTAATTTCCGCATTCAATGCTTATCTTATTAAATATTGCGAGAATATCGTCTATCGACGTATTCTTTTTATCCTCGCCCACCTTATCAAGTATAATATTGCCCCTGTCCATCATAACAAGGCGTGTGCCGTACTCCACGGCATAGCGCAGATTATGCGTTACCATAACAGCCGTAAGTTTTTTCTGCTTAACCACTTTATCGGTAAGCTCCATAATTATTTCCGCGGTCTTGGGGTCAAGTGCGGCGGTGTGCTCATCAAGGATAAGAAAGTCTATCGGTGTCAGCGTTGCCATAACAAGTGAAACCGCCTGACGTTGACCGCCCGACAGCGAGCCCATTTTCACGTGCAATTTATCCTCAAGTCCGAGACCGAGCGACGAAAGCTGTTCGCGGTAAAAATCATATCGTTTTTTATTGAGCGCAAACGACAAACCGAAGGGCTTTCCTTTATTGTCGGCAAGCGACATATTTTCGAGTATTGTCATATTCGGGCAATTACCCATTGAGGGATTTTGGTACACTCTGCCGATATAGGCATAGCGTTCAAAATCTTTTTTCTTATTCACGCACTTGCCGTTTATAAGAACTTCGCCTGCGTTTACGGGTATACTTCCGCATATTATATTCAGCATGGAGGTTTTTCCGCTGCCGTTTGAGCCTATTACGGAGACGAATTCCCCGTCATTTACGGTAAAATTAAAATCGTCGAAAAGGCACATCTCCGTAACGAGCCCGGGATTATATATTTTTGAAATATGCTTAAGCTCCAACATTTTTCTTCACCGAGCCTTTCTGAAGATTGCCGAGAACAAGTATTGCCAGGAACAAAACAGCCGTTATAAGCTTCAAAAGATTCGCAGGCAAGCCGAGGCTTATTGCAATTTGTATGCAAGCTTTGTAAATTACGCTGCCGAATATTACGGCGGTGGTGCCCTTTATAAAGCTTACGCGCCTGAAAAGCGTTGTTCCTATAATCACCGCTGCGAGGCCGAACACTATCTGACCGGTTCCCATCGTCGCGGAAAACGAGCGCTGCTCCTGACAGGCAACGGCACCCGAAAGAGCCACAAGAGCGTTCGATATTACAAGTCCGATTATTTTTATTGTGCCCTTGTCCTTTGAGAGAGAGGTTACAAGTACGCTGTTATCGCCTACCGCGCGAAGCAAAAAGCCGTTTTTTGTCTTAAAGTAAAGGTCAAGAAGCACCTTGCAGACTATCATCAGAATTGCGGAAACGATAAGTTTTCTTAAAATAAGCGACATCGACCCGAAAACCGACATTGTAGCGGGAGATGTAAATATAGTATCTTTTTCACGCGCGATTGAAAGATTCGAACCGGCTATCTGCAGATTTATTGAAAATAAAGCCGTCATTGTTATAATACCCGAAAGCAGGTCGCGTACCTTCAAACGGACGTGGATAAATCCCGTGACAAATCCGGCGAGAGCTCCGACAAGAAAAGATATTAAAAGAGCAAGAAACGGATTTACGCCCTTTACAAGTAAAACAGCCGTTACGGCAGCTCCCAAAGGGAAACTGCCGTCTACGGTGAGATCGGGAAAATCCAATATTTTATATGTAATATATACGCCGAAGGAGAGAAGAGCGTATATAAAGCCTTGAGTTAACGTGCTTATAATAAGATCCAGCATTCTTTTACACTACCTTATTTACATTCTATTGCCTTTGCGGCTACATCCGACGGAACGGTAATTCCCATAGCGCTTGCTGCGTCGGAATTTATATATGTGCTGTACTCGGTCACCGTTTCGTACGGAAGGTCGGAAGCCTTAGCTTCTCCCTTTAAAATTTGAGCGGCAAGCTTACCTGCCATTTTGCCGAGTTCCACATAATCGATACCGGCAGACGCCACACAGCCTTTTTTAACCTGCTCAATTTCGCTGCCGTATACGGGAATACCTGCGGCATTGGTTTTTTCAAGTATTGACGGAAGAACGCCTACAACATTATTGTCGGTAAGGTTTGTGATGCAATCAACCTTCTTGTTTATAAGAGTATCGGCAGCCTGTGTAACGGACGCCTGATCGGCAACGCCTATGGCTTCGATAGTAAATCCGTAGTTACCTGCTTTTTCTTTATACTCGGCAATTGCCGATACCGAATTCGGTTCGCTTGTTGTGTAGATGATACCGATTGTTTTTGCATCAGGCTGGAGTTTTCTTATAAGCTCAAGCTGCGGGTCAACGGGAAGCTTATCCGAAACGCCCGTGATGTTGCCTGTTGTAAGACCTGCTTCGCCGGGGTCTGTTATAGCGTTGAATACAACCGGAATGTTCTTATCCTCTGCCGCAGCGTAGCAAGCTGTTGCCGAGGGGGTTGCTATGGCGCACATAAGCGCGACGTTTTTGGAAGAGAAGTTATTGGCAATCTGTGTTGCGGTGGCATTGTCAAACGAAGCATTCTGATAATCTATTGTGTAATCCTCACCCTCTGTGAGTCCGGCCTCCTTAAGACCGAGAAGGAAGCCCTCGCGACAATTATCAAGCGAGGCGTGCTCACCGTACTGACTGATGCCTATTACCGGAACCTTGTCTTTTTTCGCCGTACAGCCTACGAAGAATATTGTTATTGCCGCTAAAATTACCGCTACTGTTATTTTTACTTTTTTCATGATGATGACTCCTTAATTTTTAAAATAAATCAGTGTACAATGTTATTATTTAAAAATCGCCATCGCCATCGTCTTAAATAATATTGCATTCTTTTCTCCTTAATAAGCAAATAAAAAAAGCCTTATCCCATATATGGGACAAGACTTTGAATCCTGCGGTACCACCCAAATTGCCGGAAAAACCGACCGCTCGTTTCTTATACTTACATATAAGCCGCTCTGATAACGGGTACGGAACCCGTCGGCCGCTACTCACAAACGCTTTCGTGCCGCCCTCATAAGTCCATTCGCTGTACTCTCCCCTGCGGTATTTCCACCGACAACCGCTCTCTGCAAGCTTTAAGTAAAGCTACTCTTCTTAATCACAGGTTTTTTAGATGTTGCCACAATGTTATCACGCCGTTCTTTCTTTGTCAAGAAAAAATTACAAATATTTTTAAATCGTTATTTAGTGGGCAAAATGTCTTATATCGGTACATATCACGAAAAAATGCTTTGCTTTGCGGAATAATTAAATAAATACAAGGCAAAAATCTTGATTTTAGTGAGACATTGTGCTAAAATGTACAAATAATGTCGTCAAGAATACCTGTGATTTAGCAATAATTGGTTATTTGAGACAATAATATAAAAAGACTTCTATGTCTTTTGAAAAAAATACACAAATTAACAGGGGGTCTATCATTTGACCAAGTACATCATCAAGCGCATAGCAATGGGCTTGCTCAGCATTTTCATTGTTGCCACGCTGACGTTTTTCCTTATGAACCTTGTTCCCGGCGGTCCGTTCGTTGCGGAAAAATCCATAAGCAAGGCTGCACAGGAAGCTCTCGCGGCAAAATACGGATTGGACAAACCTTTATTCGAGCAATATATAACCTATATTACCGATTTTATCAAGGGCGATATGGGCGTAAGCTTACGTCAAAGAGGAAGAACCGTATCGGACATTATTTTTTCTAAATTCCCCGTATCGGCAAAGCTCGCCGGAATAGCTGTTCTCGTCTCTCTTCTTGTAGGCATACCGCTCGGATGTCTTTCGGCATACAACCGAGGTAAATTTGCCGATAACTTTATTATAGTACTCGCGACGTGCGGTATCGCAATACCGAGCTTTATAATCAGCGTAATTTTACTGTATACATTCGGCAGCAAGCTGAATCTGCTGCCAACGGTAGGTCTTAACACGCTGTCATCATATATAATGCCGGTGACGGCGCTGTCGGTTTACCCGACGGCATATATAACGCGGCTTATGCGCTCAAGTCTTTTGGACGTTATGGGGCAGGATTATATAAGAACGGCAAAAGCCAAAGGCCTTTCAAACTTCAAAATACTCTTCAAGCATGCTCTCAGAAACGCAATACTCCCCGTAATAACATACGTCGGACCAATGCTCGCAAGCCTTATGACGGGTTCGTTTATAGTAGAACAGATATTTGCAATACCCGGTCTCGGCCGTGAATTTGTTTCGGCCATAGTCAACCGCGACTACACCATGATAATGGGAACAACAATTGTCCTTGCGACACTTATCATAGTTGCAAACGTCATAGTTGACATACTGTATAAAATAATCGACCCGAGAATCAAACTTAAGTAAGGAGCGGCATCGCCGATGAACAAAAAATTTCCGAGTCTGCATTTGAAGGCAGACGATTTTATACCGGCTACAACAACGGAAAAAGAAAACCTTGTTGTAATGCGAGACAGCGTCAACTTTTGGAAGGACGGCCTCAGACGTCTGCGTAAAAACAAGGTTGCCATGATAAGTCTTGTCTTTATTTTACTGATAGTGGTTTTTGCTTACATTCTTCCCAGCTTTTGGCCGTACAGCTATGAGCAGCAAATAAAATACAGCGAGAACCTCTCCCCGTTTCAGTACAGCGAAACAGAACAGGCGCAAATAGACGCGGGTCAAAAGGTATTTCCTCACATCTGCGGAACGGATAAGCTCGGCAGAGACTTTGCCGTTCGCCTTATGATGGGCACAAGAATAAGCCTTACGGTAGGTCTTGTGTGCGCAGCGCTGGTTCTTATAGTCGGCTCGCTGTTCGGTGCAATAGCCGGTTTTGCCGGCGGTTGGGTCGATAATATAATGATGCGTTTTACCGACATTTTATATACCATTCCCGATATACTTTTAATAATCCTGCTTGCGACCTCCCTAAAGCCGCGACTCGAAGCGCTGTCTGCAAATCCGGGTTTTACTTGGATGCAGAGAATGGGACCGAACCTTATAGCAATATTCCTTGTATTCGTTTTGATATACTGGGTAGGTATGGCAAGAATAACACGTTCTCAAATACTTGTACTCAAGGAGTCCGAATATGTTACCGCGGCAAGAGCACTCGGTGCAAGCAATTCGCGTATAATCAGAAAGCACCTTTTGACGAACTGCATAGGTACTCTTATAGTAACAACCACGCTTCAGATACCCTCCGCAATATTTACCGAAAGCTATTTGAGTTTCCTCGGACTCGGCGTTACGGCTCCCATGCCGTCGCTCGGTTCTCTTGCCACGGAGGCCGTAAAGGGTATGAACACTTATCCCTATCTGCTGTTTTTACCGGCGTTACTTATAAGCGTTATCATACTTGCCTTTAACCTTCTCGGAGACGGGCTGCGCGACGCGTTCGACCCGAAGCTCAAGAACTAAAGGAGGGTAAATATTTTGAGTGAAAAACTTTTGGAAATAAAAGACGAGAAGCTGTCGTTCTTTACTCCCGCAGGCGAAGTCAAAGCACTTAACGGCGTTTCGTTTTCGATGGATGAAGGCGAGGTTCTCGGAATAGTCGGTGAATCGGGTTCGGGAAAATCCGTCACGGCATATTCAATAATGGGGCTTACCGCCTACCCTGGCAAGCTTATAGGCGGAACAATCAGATTTAACGGTCACGAAATTGAAAAGATGACCGATAAGGATTTCAGAAAGATAAGAGGGAACGAGGTTTCCATAATATTTCAGGACCCTATGACGAGCCTTAATCCCGTTTACACAATAGGCAACCAGATAACAGAGGTTATAAGGCTGCATACGGATAAAGACAAAAAACAGGCATATGAGCGCGCTAAGGAGCTTTTGGAGCTTGTAGGCATCAACGAGCCTACCAAGCGTCTTAAACAGTATCCGCACGAGCTTTCGGGCGGTATGCGCCAGAGAGTTATGATTGCCATAGCTCTTGCCTGCGAGCCGAAGCTTTTAATAGCCGACGAACCTACAACGGCTCTTGACGTCACAATTCAGGCGCAGATACTTGACCTTATGCAGGATTTGCGTAAAAAGCTCGGAATGAGCATAATTATGATAACTCACGACCTTGGCGTTGTCGCGAGTATGTGCGAAAAAATTGCAGTTATGTATGCGGGTCATATAGTTGAATACGGCACGGCAGACGAGATATTTTATGAGCCGAAGCACGAATACACAAAGGGTCTTATAAAATCCATTCCGAAGCTGAATGTTGAAAGTAAGGAAAGGCTTGTACCGATTGAAGGGCAGCCGGTCGATCTTCTCAACCCGCCGGCAGGGTGTCCGTTTGCACCGAGATGTTCAAAATGCATGAAGATATGCTTAAAGCAAATGCCGCCGAAAACGGTTTTAAGCGACACACATTACAGCCATTGCTGGCTGCTTCAAAAAGAAGAATTTGAGGAAGGAGAGAAAGACTGTGAGTGACGATAAAAAGCTCATAGAAGTACAGCACTTGCAGCAGTACTTTCCTGCCGGAGGCAGAGGCAAAAAGAAAAAATACGTTCAGGCGGTAGACGATGTTTCGTTTTATATAAAAAAAGGCGAAACTCTCGGGCTCGTCGGCGAATCCGGCTGCGGTAAAACCACAGTAGGGCGCACTCTTTTAAGGCTTTACGAGCCCACAGACGGAACAATAATATATGACGGAGACGTCATATTTGACAAAGAGAAAAAAATCGCGGTGAATATGCTCCCCTACCGAAGAAAGATGCAGATGGTATTTCAGGACCCGTATGCGAGTCTTGACCCGCGTATGACGATAGGAGATATTGTCGGCGAAGCTATTGATATTCATCATCTTGCCGCCAACAAAAAGGAAAGACGCGACAAAATCATATCGCTTCTTGAGACCGTCGGCCTTAACAGCGAGCACGCCAACCGCTATCCGCACGAGTTTTCGGGCGGTCAGAGGCAGCGCGTCGGCATAGCGAGAGCTCTTGCGGTAAATCCGGAATTTATCGTATGCGACGAGCCTGTATCGGCTCTTGACGTTTCAATCCAGGCACAAGTCGTCAATATGTTTGAGGATTTGCAGAACGAGCTCGGTCTCACCTACCTTTTCATAGCGCACGATTTAAGCGTCGTAAGACATATTTCAAACCGTATAGGCGTAATGTATCTCGGCAAGCTCGTTGAGCTCGCCGACAGCTACGAGCTTATAACACACAGCGCGCATCCATACACTAAGAGCCTTATTTCGGCTATACCGGAGGCGGACCCGATAATTGCACGCTCCTCTCACAGAATTCCTCTTGAGGGCGATGTTCCGAGTCCTCTGAATCCCCCGAGCGGATGCCGTTTCAGGACCCGCTGCCCGTATGCCGACGGCCTTTGCGCCGAAAAATGCCCGGAGCTTCGCGAAATCTCGGCAGGTCATTTTGCGGCTTGCCATCACCTTGACAAGGTAAAATAGTTGTTTATTGTGCATCTGGAGCACAATGGATATATTTTTAAGCAGCGCGAGTTGCTAAAAGAAGGAGATGTATTTAATGAAAACCAAAAGACTTATTGCTGCGATACTCGCAGTTGTCATGTGTCTGTCGGCAATGGCACTCCTGAGTTCATGCGGCAACAGCAAAAAGGATGACGCCGGTATAACGGTTCAGATAGGACCTAACCCCGAAACGCTCGATCCCGCTCTTAACAGTGCTGTTGACGGCGGCAATATGCTCATCACGCTCTATGAGACGCTTCTCATAATTGATGAGGACAACAAGGTTCAGCCCGGTCAGGCTGAAAAGTACACTGTAAGCGATGACGGTCTTACTTGGACTTTCACAATGCGTGACGGTCTTAAATGGTCTGACGGCACCGAGCTTAACGCCAAGGACTTTGAGTATACCTTTAAGCGCCTTACAAACACAGAGCTTGCTGCTCCCTATGCCGAGACTGTTATCGGTATGGTTGAGGGCTATCAGGACGCTATCGGCAATCCGGATGAAGACGGTAAGCCCACTACTACTCCCGATCCCGACAAGCTCAACGTTGTAGCAAGTGAGGACGGCAAAACTCTTACAGTCAAGCTTGCTTACCCCTGCTCTTACTTTGACAAAATCGTTGCATTCGGCACTATGAGCCCCGTACAGAAGGCTACCGTTGAAGCTAACGGTGACTCTTGGGCTACAAAACCCGATACTTATGTCTGCAACGGTCCGTACATGATTACCGAATGGACTCCCCGTGAGCGCATTGTATGCAAAAAGAACCCGAACTACAAAGGTGGTTGGGATTCAAAGCGCATAGTTAACAACAAGCTCACATTCTTGCTTCTCGAAAACTCAAGTGCTTCCTTCACCGCATACAACAGCGGCGAGGCTCAGCTCATTAAGGATGTTCCCACCGAGGAAATCCCGACTCTCAAGAAGGCTGCTGACGGCGGAGATTTCTATGTTGACACCATTCTCGGCACCTACTATCTCAGCATGAACCTTAACAAGGCTCCCTTCAACAACAAGAATGTCCGCAAGGCTCTTAACCTTGCAATTGACCGCGACTACATTGCAAACACCATAATGCAGGGCACATACTCCCCCGCCTATAACTATGCAGGTCCCGGCGTTGTTGATAACGAGGGTATGTTCTTCGATAACGCAGTTAAGGAAAACGGCGGAGAGACCTATATCAGCAAGGATTATCAGGCTAATCTCGAGGAGGCTAAAAAGGCTCTCGCAGAGGCAGGATATCCCGACGGTAAGGGCTTCCCGACCATCACCTACTCAACAAACGATGCAGGTTACCACAAGGCTGTTGCAGAGTATCTCCAGAGTGCTTATGCTCAGCTCGGTATCACTATGAAGATTGACATTGTTGAATGGTCTTCATTCACTCCTCAGCGTCGTGCAGGCAATTACGATATGGCCCGCAACGGCTGGGTAATGGACTATAATGACGCCTCAAATATGCTTGAGCTCTTCGTTTCTACCAACGGCAACAACGACGGTAAATACAACAGCTCTGCTTTTGACGCTGACATTGCTAACTCTAAGGTTGCAGACTCCGCAGCTCACTTTGCGGCTCTCCACGATGCTGAAAAGACCATGATGGAAGATTACGCCTGCATCCCCGTTGCTTATTACAATGACTTCTGGCTCCAGAAGCCCGAGCTTAAGGGCGTATGGCACAGCCCGTACGGCTATTGGTACTTCCAGTATGCTACCCTTGAGAAGTAATTTCTCTTAAGACACTAAGCACAAAAACAGATCGCCCGTATCGTTTAAGGTACGGGCGGTTTTTATATGCTTGAAAAGATAATAGCCGTATGTTAAAATCATTTTGTACCGAAAAGGCATAATTTTTTCAGATAGGAATGAATAAGATGAGTGTTATTGACAGATTTTTAAGATACGTTGAATTCGAAACGACCTCAAACGAAAACAGCGAGAGCATACCGTCAACGGAAAAACAAACAGTTCTTGCGGATTACCTTGTAAAAGAGCTGAAAAGCATAGGTGTAAGTGACGCTTACCGTGATAAATACGGTTATGTTTACGGACATATACCTGCGACAAAAGGATTTGAGAAGCTTCCCAAAATCGGATTGATTTCTCATATGGACACATCCCCCGATGTCAGCGGAAAAGACGTCAAAGCAAAAATAATAAAATTTGACGGCACAAATGCGCCGATGATAGATGCCAAGTATTCAGGAGAGGATATTATAGTTACCGACCGAACAACACTTCTCGGCGCGGATGACAAGGCCGGTGTTGCCGAAATAATCGAGGCGTGCCGCGAAATTTGCGATGACGCAGAGCTTTGCCACGGCAAAATTTCAATTTGTTTTACACCCGATGAAGAAATAGGCAGAGGTGCCGACAAGTTTGATTTTGAAACCTTTGACGCGGATTTTGCATATACCGTTGACGGCGGAGAGCTTGGCGGAATAGAATATGAAAACTTCAACGCGGCAGGTGCAAAAATAACCTTCAACGGAGTCAACACACATCCCGGCACGGCTAAAAACAAGATGAAAAACGCTGTTTTGTATCTTGCTGAATTTATAAATATGCTTCCTGCCGCCGAAGCTCCCGCGCACACCGAAAATCGCGAGGGATTTTATCACGTTTCATCGGTTAACGGCAACGAGAGCAAGGCAACTCTTCATATGATAATCAGAGATCACAACAAGCAAAGCTTTGCAAAGCGCAAGGAATTTATTACCGTACTTGTTGAATTTTTCAACCGCAAATACGGAGAAAACACGGTTTCGGCTGAAATTAAAGACAGCTATTACAATATGCTTGATGTCATTAAAGAGCATATAGACATAGTAGAACGAGCAAAAAAAGCAATGCGTAAAGCCGGTGTGGAGCCGCAAATTACACCGATACGCGGCGGAACCGACGGTGCAAGGCTTTCGTTTGAGGGTCTGCCCTGCCCCAACCTTTCAACCGGTGGAATGAACTTTCACAGTATTTATGAGGCAATACCTGTAAATGCTATGCTCAAGATGGTTGAGGTCATTAAAAACTTAGTAAGCGAATAATTAAATAAAGAAAAAGTCCCGTGAAGTTTACTCTCCTTCACGGGACTGCTTTTATGTATTATTTTTATAACTGCGGTATTCTCTTTCTATCCAAGCCATTAACAGATTAACTATCCGCCTTTGCTCGTCATAAGACAATTCTCTGCCCTTTTCTACATGATACCACTTATTTAAACACCCTCGACAGCAGCAGGCGCAGGCATGCTGAGCCTTAAACACGGGGTGACCGCGCATCGGCGTTTGCTTGCCGTCGTTTGGTATAACCGCCGGTGCAAGACGTTTCTTTATAAAATCCTCCGCATGGCTTTTTACGGTATCCAAGCCTTTTTTGTCAATGTAATTTATGTCCTCGTCGGACAGATGAAATTTAGCTCTGAAAGCAGATTTTTGAAGCCTTGAGAGTGCTTCGTCAACAGTCAACCGAAAACTCCTCTTTTCAGTAAAAATCAAGATAAGCATACACCCTTTTGACTGCTTTTGCAATGACTCGTTTTTTGCTCAACAGCAGAACACTATCTTGACAGCTTAACTTTTTTCATCATAACAGCCGAATACACAAATACAACGGCTTCTGTGATGGGCATTGCCCACCAAACTGCATTTCCGCCGAAAGCAACAGGCAATAAAAGTATCAGAGCACCGCTTATTACAATACCTCTTGCAACGGATGCGATAAGTGATATCTTGGCTCTCATAATAGCCTGGAAATAGTACGTTGAATAGATATTGAACGGCAGCAGTATAAATGAAATCGCATAAATTCTGATTATTCCGGGAGCTATTGACAGCACCTCGGGAGTGGGCGTCATAAACAGCTTTATAAACACCTGCGGCATAGCCATAGAGAGAACCGTCCAAATTGCTCCGAAAACGGCGGCGGTTATGATATTGTACTTAAGCATTGTCTTAATTCTGTCTGTAAGTCCGGCACCGAAATTACGCGAAATTACGGGCTGTGCCGCCTGACCGATACCGTAAGAACAGCACTGTACAAGAGTGCCTACAACAACTATTACTCCGCAAACCGCAAGTGCGTCCGTACCGAGATACTCCATTACACGGCGGTTAAACAGCATTGTGGCTATGCCCATTGCCACGTCAACTATAAATGAAGAAAATCCGTTGATGCTTATCATTTTAAAGCTGTTAAGTATTCTGAGAGGCTTTACGAATTTCAACGTATTCTTTTTGCTGATAAAATGCGTAAGCATCACAAGAACGGACATTGAAGCTCCCATTGCTGTTGCAATTCCCGCGCCTTTAATTCCCATATCCAATGTGAACACAAAGAAATAATCTCCGAACACATTGAATATACCGCCGAAAATAACGGCTTTTGTGGCTCTGCCGGGGTCACCGTCATTACGGAGAAACGACGAGAGCAGATTTGTAAATACATATACGGGAACAGTAAGCTTTGGGGCTACCATATATTCTTTGCAAAGCGGCATAAGTGCGTCATTTGCGCCGAAAAGCCTGAGAAGCGGTTCCTCGCAGACCCACACCAAGACCCAAAGTATCAACGCCCATAAAACTCCGAGTATAAATGCAGAGGTAAAATATCCGTTTGCCTCTTTTACGTCATCGCGTTCTCCCCTTGCGACGGCATAAATCACCGAGCCGCCTATACCGCACAAAAGCCCAAAGCTGTATATAATATTCCAAATTGGGGAAATTACCGCCATTGCGGCAGAGCCGTCCGGTCCGTGATACTGCCCTACCATAGCCATATCCACAAGTCCGTAAATGCACGCTATCAGTGCACTTCCGAATGAAGCTATAAAAAATTTGCGGTAAAGCTTACCGACATTATCCTTTAAAAGATCCATACCTACTCCTTGAATATTAAAAAAGACCGGATATGGAACGGGCATTTCAGCCTGCACCTTATCCGGCTTGTTATTTCCATACGATAACCAGCCCTCCGAGTGAGCTATTGTATTGTATCAACTTTTGTAATCAAAGTCAAGAATTTTCAATGAGGAGGAAATTGAGAAGAGCATTACAGCCCATTTCAATGTCATTGTATGCTTTGTCAAAGTCGCCTGAATACCATGGGTCGGCAACGTCGGATTTGCTTCCCGTAAACTCAAGCAATTTGTGTATTTTGTAATCCGCATCGCCGCCGAATAGTATTTTCATATTACGTATATTGGCACTGTCCATGCCGATAAACATATCCGCTTCATAATAATCATTTCTTTTTAGCTGAATCGCCTTTTTATCACCTATTGCTATTCCGTGATATAAAAGCTGTTCTTTAGCTTTCGGATATATCGGTTGTCCTACGCCATTCCATATTTCCTCATCACTCGTTGCTCTCGAACATACCGAAAATTTATCCGACACACCGAGATTATTTGCCATACTTTTAAATATAAATTCTGCCATAGGAGAACGACATATGTTACCGTGGCAAACAAATATAATTTTTTTCACTTCCACACTATAACCCCCATATTATACCTTTCCTATGCCCCATGTATACTTATCCGCTTTTCCTATTTGATATGCTGTTATCTCGTCGAGCCGCTCCTCCGGCTTAATAAATGTAACGGTCTTCATAATAAGCGAAAAAACGAACAGTTTTTTAATCAGCGTCACACTCGTCTGAATCCGCATAAAATTATAAATTACTGTTCTTTTTTGCAATATACTTAACTTTTAAATCGTCAAAAATATTTGATAATCCTTCCCATGTGAGCTGTCGTTTTTCGAACCAAATCCTCTGTAAAAAACCAAGAGCCCTGTTCGGATTTGCAAAATACAGCTTTGAATATCCGATTCTGTTTTTATCAAGATATGAGTAATAATAATCAAGCTTATTATGAAACTGCTCATATGAATTTTCTCCGCGCCAAACAGTTTCGCACATAGCTCCAAGCCTAGGATAAGTCATTTTGTCCGCTTTTTTCATATCGGGAACATATTCCGTCCATAACGTTGCTTCCGCACCGAGGCAATTTCCGTCGTATAATTTATGGTTGGCGGTATCTTTGAGACTTATGTAGCCGTAAGGCAAATCTATATAATATGCTTTTGAACTTGTATCGATAAACGGTCTGCCGCCCGTGTTTATGTCTCCGCATTTCGTAAAGCCCAAATTTTCGGAAAGCAGCTTATCATCCTTCAAATCCCAACTCCACATAAACGCCTGCTTATTCTTGCCTGCGCAATAATCATTGATTCTGTTCATAAAACAGCACTGAAGCTCATCCTCGTTATTTAAGCCAAGCTTCTTCATCATTGCCTGACAATGCGGGCAAAGATGCCATCTGTGTTTCGGCACCTCGTCGCCGCCTATATGAAAATACTTATCCGGAAAAAGCTCACAAAGTTCATCCACTATATCCTCGACAAATTCATATGTGCTTTCTTTCCCTGCACACAAAACATCATGCTTTACTCCCCAATGGTCTGCGACCGGCAAATTTCTTTCAAAACAGCCGAGGTAATTATAACAAGCCAGCGCACTTCTGCTGTGCCCCGGAATATCAAATTCAGGCATAACCGAAATACCGAAATCATGTGCATATTTGACTATACTTTTAATCTGAGCTTTTGTGTAATAGCCCTTATGTTGCCTATGATTAAAATTTGTCTTTTTCCTTACCGACCCGATTTGCGTCAGCAACGGATATTTGTAAATCTCAACTCGCCATCCCTGGTCCTCCGTCAAATGCAAATGCAGAAAATTAAGCTTGTGCAGAGACATTTTTCTAATAAACAGCTTGACATCGTCAACGGGATAGAAATATCTCCCGACATCAAGCATAAAGCCCCTGATTTTATACTTAGGCTTATCCTTTATCGCAATAAACGGAATCGTTCGGCCGTATTCAAACAGTAGTTGCTTGAGTGTTTGCAGAGCAAACACTTTTCCTGCCTCCCCACTCGAATACACGGAGATTTTCTCGTTTACTTCAAGTCTATATTCTTCATTTTCAAGCGAAAAATCATGCGCAAAACTAACAACAACATCATTCCCGACCGGCAGTTCGAGTTTACGTATAAAATCATAAAAATCATCTTTAACAGAACCGTTGACATTTCTTTCGTCAAGCGACAAAGATTTTATGAACAATCTTTTTGTTTCATCTGTTTTTTCAAATAACGGAGTTGGGATAATATGAGACATAAAAAAACCTTTCGCATAATCTATATATTAATAATTATACACTTTACTTATTTTATTGACAACCGTCCTTATTATGATATAGTTATACCATATCATCGGCAGAAGGTGTATTATGAATAATAATAAAAAGAGCTTTGATAAAAAATGGTACAGCGAGGAGTTCTTGAACGAATTAAAGAGAACAGCCTACGCGGAAGCCGACGGAAATTTAACTTACACAGCCAAATATGCGCCCGACGCCGTATCAAAATACGGCATAGATCCGCGCATGCTCGGCGGACCCATAGGCAAAATGGCAAGGAAACTAAAGCTTGTCCCGGATTTTGTTCTAAACAGTATTCATTTAAAAATAACCGAGAGAAGTCTCGGTTTTTTCAGAAAGGGCTGCGACAGGATTTCTTATGCAAACTGTCATATAAAAGGCGTTTCAATCAAAAACAAGCACATTAAAGCTTCCGACGGATTTGATATTCCGATCAGAATATATGAAAATGCGGAATGTGAAGGCACAAGGACGGCAATGATTTTCATTCACGGCGGCGCATTTGTCGGCGGAACGCTCGCGCCGTATGACGAGAGCTTAAAAATGCTCGTTGATAAATTCGCCGTTAAGGTAATCAGCATAGATTACAGGCTTTTGCCCGAAAACGCCTATCCCGCACCGTACAGCGATTGCTTTGACGTATTGGAATATATAAGCCGCAGCTGTGGCGAATTCAAAATAAACAAGGATAGAATTTTTGTCTGCGGTGACAGTGCCGGAGGAAATATTGCTCAAGCGTGCTCTACCAAATACAAGGGTACCGGAAAAATCAAAGCGCAGCTTCTGCTCTATCCTACCTTGAATATGTTCGGTTTTACCGACGAGTATTATAAAAAAGGATATTCCGACTACAAATTCGAATCATCACAAAAATCTGTTTCAAAAGGCGTAATAAAACAAATGCAAATGCTTACACGCTGTAATTTCAAGCAGATAGGCATACTCTCGCCCGACGAATACAATAATCCGTACATTTTCGACGCAAGCGGCAATGTTCCGACATTTATTACAGTAGGCGCGCTTGACTATCTGAAAAAAGACGCCGTTGCTTGGGCTCATAAGCTTTCAAACGCAAATGTAAAAACAAAGCTTGTCGTTTACAACGGACTCGGCCACGGATATTTAAACGCGACCGGAGTTTTTCCGCAAGCAGAGGACGTGATAGACGAAATGGGCAAATTCATATATACGATTTTAGAATTGTAAAAGCAATCGGGCAACGGGTTTCCCGTAAAGGCCTGATTATATACTCGCAAAAAGCGTCGGAGATTTGCTTTCTCCGACGCTTTTTGGGTTATGTATTATATAATCTGTATTTAAGGATAAATGTACAAAAAAACGTACCATAAATGTCTAACAACAGAATTTGGTTGACCCAATAATAAGTGAATGGTATCATAAAATAAAAAGCAAGGAGGAAAAAGATGAAAGAACAGTTTATAAATTGCTATCCATTATCCAAAACTTTACAGTTTTCTTTAATTCCCGTCGGAAAAACGGATGATAATTTTAATAAAAAGCTGTTACTTGAAAGGGATAAACAAAGAGCGGAGAATTACGAAAAGGTTAAAGGTTATATTGACCGCTTTCACAAAGAATATATTGAATCCGTACTAGTCAATGCAAGGGTTGAAAAAATCGATGAATATGCGGATTTGTATTGGAAAAGCAACAAGGACGATTCCGACGCAAAGGCTATGGAATCATTAGAAAATGATATGCGAAAGCAAATATCAAAACAGCTTAAATCAAATGCACGCTATAAAAGGCTGTTTGGAAAAGAACTTATATGTGAAGATTTACCGTCTTTTTTAACGGATAAAGAAGAGAGAGAAACAGTTGAGTGCTTCAGAAGCTTTACAACGTATTTCAAAGGCTTTAATACTAATCGAGAAAATATGTATTCAAGTGATGAAAAATCAACTGCAATAGCTTACCGTTGCATAAATGACAACCTGCCACGCTTTTTAGATAATGTAAAAAGTTTTCAAAAAGTATTTGATAATCTTTCTGATGAAACTATCACAAAGCTAAACACAGATTTATATAATACATTCGGCAGAAATATTGAAGATATTTTTTCTGTTGATTATTTTGAATTTGTTTTGGCTCAATCGGGTATTGATATTTATAATTCTATGATTGGTGGATATACTTGCTCTGACGGAACAAAAATCCAAGGTCTTAATGAATGCATAAATCTTTATAACAAGCAGGATGCAAAAAATGAAAAATCAAAAAGATTGCCATTGATGAAGCAGTTATATAAACAAATCTTGAGCGAAAAGGGCAGCGTATCGTTCATTCCCGAGAAATTCAATTCAGACAACGAAGTGTTGCTTTCGATTGAAGATTATTATACCGCTCACATTGGTGATATTGATTCGCTGACAGAACTTTTGCAATCATTAAACACTTATAATGCTAATGGCATATTTGTAAAATCGGGCACATCTGTTACCGATATTTCAAACGGTGCATTTAATTCATGGAACGTATTACGTTTAGCTTGGAACGAGAAATACGAGGCATTGCATCCCGTAACAAGCAAAACAAAACTCGATAATTATATTGAAAAGCGAGACAAGATATATAAAGCAATAAAAAGCTTTTCGCTTTTTGAACTTCAAAGCCTCGGTAACGAAAACGGCAACGAAATAACAGATTGGTATATTTCCTCAAGCAAAGAATGTAACAGCAAAATCAAAGAAGCTTATTTGCAGGCACGGGAATTGCTGAAATCCGATTATGAAAAAAGCTACAATAAAAGACTTTCTAAAAACGGAAAAGCAACAGAGTTAGTTAAAAACCTGCTTGACGCAATAAAGGATTTTCAGCATCTTGTAAAGTCGTTAAACGGTACCGGTAAGGAAGAAAACAAGGATGAACTTTTTTACGGCAAATTCACTTCGTATTATGACTCAATTGCAGATATTGACAGGCTTTACGATAAGGTTAGAAACTATATTACCCAAAAGCCTTATTCCAAAGATAAAATTAAATTGAATTTTGACAATCCTACTTTCTTAAAGGGATGGGCATTAGGAAACGAATTTGCAAATTCTGCACAATTGCTTAAAGATGGTGATAATTACTATCTTGCAATTATGGATAAAGAATTAAAAAACAATATACCAAAAAAATACAATTCACCAACCAACGAAGAAGATATATTGCAAAAGATTATTTATCAACAAGCGGCTGATCCATCAAAGGATATCCCAAATCTTCTTGTTATTGACGGAGTGACCGTAAAAAAGAACGGAAGAAGAGAAAAAACAGGCATACATGCAGGTGAAAATATTATATTAGAAAATCTTAGGAATACCTATCTTCCTGACAATATAAATCGTATAAGAAAAGAAAAAACATTTTCAACATCAAGCGAGAATTTTTCAAAAGATGACTTATACGAGTATATCCAATATTATATCTGCCGTGCACAAGAATACTATTCTTCATACAATTTCACCTTTAAAAACGCCTCTGAATACAAAAGCTTTCCAGAGTTTTTATACCATGTAAATTCTCAGGCATATCAAATTAGCTATGATAATATTTCAAAAAAGCAAATTATGGAGCTTGCAGACAACGGATATATTTATCTTTTCGAAATCTACAATAAAGACTTTTCAAAGTACAGCAAAGGAACTCCGAATTTACATACTCTGTATTTCAAAATGCTTTTTGATGAGAGAAACTTGTCAAATGTGGTATACAAGCTCAACGGTGAAGCCGAGATGTTTTACCGTGAAGCAAGTATAAATGACAAGGAAAAAATAACTCATCAAGCCAATCAACCGATAAAAAACAAAAATCCTGATAACGAGAAAAAAGAAAGCACTTTTGAGTATGACATTATTAAAGATAAAAGATTTACCAAAAGGCAATTTTCGCTTCACGTGCCTATTACAATCAACTTTAAGGCACACGGTCAGGAATTTTTGAATTATGATGTTCGCAAGGCGGTTAAATATAAAGATGATAATTATGTCATCGGCATTGACCGAGGCGAAAGGAATCTGATTTATATCAGCGTTATTGATTCAAACGGTAAAATCGTTGAGCAAATGTCGCTTAATGAAATAATCAGTGATAACGGACACAGAGTTGATTATCAAAAGCTTTTGGACACAAAAGAAAAGGAAAGAGATAAAGCAAGAAAAAATTGGACTTCTGTTGAAAATATAAAGGAACTCAAAGAAGGCTATATCAGTCAGGTTGTTCACAAAATTTGTGAATTAGTCGTCAAATATGACGCTGTTATTGCCATGGAGGATTTGAACTTTGGCTTTAAGCGTGGCAGATTCCCTGTTGAAAAGCAAGTTTATCAAAAATTCGAAAATATGCTTATTTCAAAACTCAATTTGCTTATTGATAAAAAGGCAGACCCAACAGAAGACGGCGGACTTTTGAGAGCATATCAGCTTACGAATAAATTTGACGGCGTAAATAAGGGCAAGCAAAACGGCATCATTTTTTATGTTCCGGCTTGGGACACAAGCAAAATAGACCCGGTAACAGGTTTTGTTAATCTTTTGAAGCCAAAATACACAAGCGTATCGGAAGCAAAAAAGTTATTTGAAACAATTGATGACATTAAATATAATGTAAATACCGATATGTTTGAATTTTGTATTGATTACGGTAAGTTCCCAAGATGCAATTCAGACTACAAAAAAACTTGGACTGTTTGCACTAATTCAAACAGGATTTTAACTTGCCGAAACAAAGAAAAGAATAATATGTGGGACAATAAGCAAATTGTTCTTACCGATGAATTCAAATCGTTGTTCGGCGAATTCGGCATTGATTATAAAGGTAATCTTAAAACTTCAATTTTAAGCATTTCCAATGCTGACTTTTACAGGCGATTGATAAAGCTTCTTTCATTAACGCTTCAAATGAGAAACAGCATTACCGGCAGCACATTGCCGGAGGATGACTACCTCATTTCCCCTGTTGCAAATGACAGAGGCGAATTCTATGACAGCCGTAATTATAAAGGAACGAATGCTGCATTACCTTGCGATGCCGATGCAAACGGCGCATATAATATTGCGAGAAAGGCGCTTTGGGCAATAAGTGTTTTAAAAAGCACTCCGGATGATATGCTTAATAAAGCAAATCTCAGTATAACTAATGCCGAATGGCTTGAATACACGCAAAAATGAGCGAGCAGCCCTTAGCTATATCTCAATTAAATGATTTTATATTCTGCCCTGCTTCAATATTTTTTCATTCGCTTGAAACCGAAGAAAATATTATGGTTCAGGATTCGTTTCAATTAAACGGAACTAATGCTCATAAACATTCCGACTCTGCAACATATTCACCCGAAAAGAGTGTGTTGCAGGGCGTGAGCGTGTATTGCGAAAAATATAATTTGATTGGCAAAATTGATGTTTTTGACGAAAAAACAGGTGTTTTAACTGAACGCAAAAAGAAAAACAAAACCGTTTATGACGGATATATTTAACAAATTGTCGAAAATGAATTTGTAAGTTATAACAATCCAAGGGATTAATAATCCCTAATAATTTCTACTGTTGTAGATACACCACAACCGCCACCTATATTGTGGATTAATAATCCCTAATAATTTCTACTGTTGTAGATCAAGTCATAGTGTAGGCTGTGCCTCTGGATTAATAATCCCTAATAATTTCTACTGTTGTAGATTTATATCCGAAGCTTATTTCCATCTTGGATTAATAATCCCTAATAATTTCTACT
>ENA-UOOD01001766-UOOD01001766.1-human-gut-metagenome-genome-assembly--contig:-CS67-NODE-1766-length-20849-cov-4.429884_pt1 | contig 20849 bp, 19 predicted proteins | sample MGYA00242464_ERZ724011 | MGnify/ENA metagenome assembly ERZ724011 | reverse complement strand
TGGTCACCATTGAATATAAGTTTGTACTGGTGTTTGTAGGACTGGCTGCTGTCATCTTTGGACAGACACTGCTGCAGTGTCTGAGCCCGGATGTATTGTTCTTTTTATACCTGGGCATAGGCCTGAATGTATTCTGTGTTGTGTTTATGAGCTTGCTGGTGTTCAAACCGGGCTCTGCCAAGTTCCTTATCATCAAAGGATTTAATTTGCTAAAAAAACTTCACCTGATGAAAGAGAAAAACAACCGTGCCCAGAGACTGGAAGACTCCATGGAGATTTACAAAGAAGCTTCTGTGTATTTAAAAGCCAACAAAAAGGCTATTTTGATCACAACTTTAATCTCCTTTGTACAGCGTTTTTTCCTGTTTTTCATTACCTATGTTGTGTACCGCAGTTTCGGTCTGCATGAAGTGAATGCCTTTACCATTACAATCCTGCAGTCTGTTATATCTATTTCTGTTGATATGCTGCCTCTTCCGGGTGGTATGGGAATCAGCGAATATCTGTATATGCGGATTTTTACACCGATTTTTAAATCAAGCACCGCCGCTTCCGCTTCTATGCTGGTAAGCCGCGGCTTTAGTTACTATGTATTAGTGATCGTCAGTGGAATCATCTCATTTATTACCCACCTGACAGTTCGCGGAGATAAAGAAACTGACAAAGAATAGGATGTTCCCGGCCTGCCCGGGGACAATACACATATTATAAGAGGAGAACAAAACATGATTGGATTTTATAATTATTCAGTAATCGTTACTTATCTGGGTGTCATATCGTCGATGATCGGTATTTCACTGGCTTGCAACGGCATCTTCGATGGTGCTATCCTGTGTCTGGCACTGGCTGGTGCCTGTGATACTTTCGATGGAAAGATCGCCCGGGCCATGAAAAACCGAACCCATGAAATGGAGATTTTAGGAGTACAGATAGATTCCCTGTGTGATATGGTCTGCTTCGGCGTCACACCGGCTGTCATCTGCTATCAGATGGGACTTAAGAGTGTGGCAGGCATCTGCTGTGAGATCTTTTTCGTCCTCTGCAGCGTGATCCGGCTGGCTTATTTTAATATGCTGGAAGAATTAAAACATTCCAAACCTGCCTCAGCAGATGAAAAGAAGTACTATCACGGATTACCTATTACGAGTATCACGATCATCTTCCCGGTAGTTTATATGTTCCGCACTCTTCTGGACGGACACTTTACGATCCTGCTGGCAGTTATGCTGTTATTTGTAGGCTTTTTCTACATCCTGGATTTCCGCCTGAAAAAACCGGGCAATGCGGTAGTCGCTGCCATCATGGCTTTTGTTGCCCTTGTTATGCTTAACATATTCTTCTTTCACTTATTCTAGAAAGGATTTGCTCTATGGATTACATTGATTTGAACGGAAAACTGGTACAGCAGACAACTTCTCAGGACAAACTTTTAGACGACCTGTACCGCCATATGCTGGGACGCCTACTGTTAAAGCCGCTGGTTACGCCGGCTGTATCCAGACTGGTCGGCACTTTGCTGTCATCCCCTTTTTCCACCCGGCTGATCCCACACTTTATCGAATCCAACAACATTGATATGTCAGCCTATGAAAAGAGAAAATACCGCTCTTTTAATGACTTTTTCACCCGACGCATCCAGGAGGGAAAGCGTCCTATTCCGGATGAAGAAGAGGTACTTGTCAGTCCCTGTGACTGCAAGGCAACAGTTTATAAAATACAGGAAGACTCCATTTTTTCAGTAAAGAACACAGAGTATACACTTCGTTCTCTTCTCAAGAGCGTCAAGCTGGCCCGCCGTTTCCAGGGTGGTTACTGCTATATTCTGCGTCTGACTGTAGATGATTATCACCGCTATGTATATGCCGCTTCCGGTACTCAGTCGAAAAACTACCACATTGACGGCACATTCCATACGGTAAATCCGGTTGCCAATGATTACCTTCCTATCTACAAGGAAAACACAAGGGAGTACACCGTGATCCATACACCGGACTACGGTTCCATTGTCCAGATGGAGGTAGGTGCCCTGCTGGTAGGCCGTATCAAGAACCACAAAGAAAGCTGTCCTGTTACCCGGGGCGAAGAAAAAGGATATTTTGAATATGGTGGTTCAACCATCATCATCCTCACGGAAAAGGACACTTATGTACCGAGACAGGATCTCATGCAGAATACCCGCCGGGGATATGAAACCAAACTGCTGCAGGGACATGTACTTGGATACGCTCCTATCGAAGATTAGATCCATCCAAAAGGGTTTAAAATAATAAAAACAAGGATTACCGTCAAGGTTCCGACAGAAACCAGTGTTTCTTTTGTTTCCGGATCAATAGAAAATCGTTTTGTCATATATATCATCCTCTCATAAGTTTTTGATTTCTGCTTATGAGAGGATTTTATATTATTATAAGTCCAATATTCCGGACTTATTTTTTTACCCCATTGGAGGCTCCGTCTACGGTATCTTTGACGCCATCCGTAACACCATCTACCGTATCCTTTACACCGTTGGTAACACCATCTACCGTATCTTTTACACCATCCGTAACACCGTCTACGGCATCATCTACCCCATCTGCTGCTCCATCCACTGCATCATCGACACCATCTGCTGCTCCATCCATGGCATCATCTGCCCCATTGTTATCATTGTTTCCATTGTCATCCGTTGTTTTCGGTGATGGAGAAGGGGTATTGGATGTGGTGGCCGGTTCGGATTCCTTAGCTGGCTCTGTGGCGCTGTTATTTTTGTTGTTTCCACAGGCCGTCATTGCCATCATCATAAGGACCAAAGCGGCTGCTAAAACGATTTTCTTCATGTTTTTTCCTCACTTTCCATTCCATATTATCAAATATCATGAAATAAATTTCATTTCTATTATTTCCCTCACAGAAAAAAATATAACTATTTTTTTAATTTTGACAAAACGCCCTGTAAATGCTATATTTATAGGAGTATTTTTACTAATATATAAAGATATTTTGATTGGAGGATTATCATGAAACTCGACAAACTTGTAGGCGAGCGTTTCAAAGAGAAACCAAGCGATTGTGTCATTGAAAGCCATGCATTAATGATGCGCGGCGGATATATGAAAGATGTTGCCAAAGGAATTTATTCCCAGTTCACCCCATTAAAGCGGATCTGCCAGAAAATCGAAGGTATCATCCGGGAGGAAATGGATGCCATTGACGGACAGGAAGTTCTTTTCCCTGTAGCCCTTCCCGCATCCCTCTGGGACGAATCCGGCCGTTACGAATCCGTAGGCAGCGAACTTCTCCGCTTCCGTGACCGCAATGGTTCTAAAATGGTTTTAGGAATGACACACGAGGAAGCCGCTGTTCAACTTGTTCGTGATTATGCCAAAAGTTATAATAATTATCCATTTATGATCTACCAGATCCAGACAAAGTTCCGTGATGAGGCAAGACCTCGCGCCGGACTGATCCGTGTCCGTGAATTTACTATGAAAGATGCTTATTCGTTCCACACTTCCCAGGAAGATCTGGAGCGTTACTATCAGATCTGCTACGAAGCATACAACCGCATCTTTGCCAGAGCCGGTATTCCTGAAGTAGTTACCGTTGCATCCGATTCCGGTATGATGGGCGGAAGTCTTTCCCACGAATACATGCTTCTGACACCAATCGGAGAAGATTCCATTGCCATCTGCCAGGAAGATGGCTGTGATTACCGTGCCAACATGGAAGCTGCCCAGAGCATCGTGGAGAATACAAAAGATGCAGTAGATGAGCCATTGACCAAAGTTCACACACCAAACATCCACACCATCGAAGAAATCTGCGATTTTCTGAAGACACCATTGGAAAAATCCTGTAAAGCCGTTGTCTATCAGAAAAATATGACAGACGAATTTGTCGTGATCTTTGTAAGAGGCGATCTGGATATCAACGAGACAAAATTAACAAACTATCTGGGCGAGGAGGTGCACCCTGGTGTTATTACCGAAGAATGTGGTCTCAACGCCGGCTATATCGGACCGGTAAACCTTTCTGTCAACGGCAAATTTACCGTGATCTATGACCAGTCTCTCCAGGGCACAAACAACCTTTCCTGTGGTGCCAACGAAGAGGAATACCACTTCACAGGCCTCTGCATGGACCGCGATGTACCGGATGCAGAGTATGTAGATGTTGCCAAGATCGTTGAGGGCGGTATCTGTCCAAAATGTGGCAAAAAAACAATCAAGATTTCCCGTGGTATTGAAGTAGGAAACATCTTCCAGCTGGGAACCAAATATACAAAATCCATGAACATGCAATACCTGGATGCGGATGGCAATGCACAGTATCCAATCATGGGCTGTTACGGCATCGGTGTAGGCCGTCTGGCCGCTTCCGTATGCGAAGCACACCATGATGATTTTGGACCGATCTGGCCTATGAATATCGCCCCATGGCAGGTTCATCTTTGCTGCCTGCGTTCCGACGATGCTGAAGCAAAGGCATGTGCAGACAACCTGTATGATACTCTGCAGAAAAACCACATTGAAGTGATCTACGATGACCGTAATGTCCGTCCGGGTGTTATGTTCTCGGATGCAGACCTTCTGGGTGTTCCGATCCGTCTGGTTGTCAGCCCTAGAAACATGAAGGAACAGGTAGTAGAATTATCTACCCGCGACAAATCTGTACAGGATAAAGTAGCCATTGACGCTGTTTTAGACACAGTAAAGAAAATGATCGAAGAAATGAAATAATTTCAACAGCAGACATAAAAAACAGAGGCCGGAAGGAACCATACCTTCCGGCCTCTGTTTTATTTTATCAGGTAAGACCTAATGCTTTTATACCATAGATACCTTGGATATAAAATATGCTTCTGCCTCACCTTTTGTCATCTCAAATGGAATGGCCAGTTCTCCAAACAGATTATCCTCTGCCATATGCAGATATCTCTCATCGCTGGTCGTAATTTTCTTGCCTTTTTTCAATCGGTCCTGACTACGGAGATAGGAAGTCTTGATCAACTGAACCCATTTTCTTGTATCGCAGGAACGAAGGGCTGCCTTATATATATCTTCCCTGTTCTTATCATTCTCCACCTGCAATGTCTCCATCTCTTCCCATTCATCCATCAGCTTGGCCGCCTCCTGCTTGGTCATAACAGCCCTGGTAACCACCTTGGTACTGTCAGCCGGCACAAACAGTTTGCTGCCTGGTGCATATAAAGGAACCAGTGTATAATAAGTTCTTGTACTCTTTCCCATGTCCATTTCCTGCACCGCATCTACTTTGCACACACCATTGTTGCCATGTACTACATAATCGCCAATTTCAAACAATTTTACCCTTCCTTTCTTTCATTATGCTGATTAAGTCCTCTAAACACTACTCAAAGTATAACACTTTTTCGGGCAAATTGTAAGGTTTTTAGGGATAAAGGCAAAGATTTGTGAAAATTAACCCATAGGTAAAGACTGATTCTTGTGCATTTTACCTACTTTGCATCAGAACAAATGAAACTGATCTCCGCTTCTGCTGCCACTTTTCCATTCACAGTGGCAACTGCCTTTCCTACGCCCATAGGACCTTTGCACTTAATGATCTCTGTCTCCAGTTTTAGTACGTCTCCCGGAACCACCTGTTTTCTAAATTTGGCATTTTTGATTCCACCAAAGAAAGCAAGCTTTCCCTTGTTTTCCTCCAGACTCAGCACTGCCACTGCGCCAACCTGAGCCAATGCCTCAATAATGAGAACTCCCGGCATAACCGGCTGCTGCGGAAAATGTCCCTGGAAAAATGGCTCATTTACCGTAACATTTTTATATCCTACTGCCTTCACTCCCGGCTCCAGTTCTTCGATACAGTCTACCAGAAGGAATGGATAACGGTGAGGGATTATTTTTTTGATTTCATTTACATCTAATAACATAAGGGCCTCTCTTTCTTTTTCATGGAAAAGGCGCAGCGGATCGAACCGTTACGCCCCTTTTTATTTTTTATGCTTCGTATGCTTTGAAGATCAAAGTAGCATTGTGTCCACCAAAACCAAGTGAGTTACTCATCGCCACATTGACCGGTGTCTCTACTGCCTCTGTTACACAGTCCAGATCACACTCCGGATCTCTATTTACAAGACCTGCATTTTTGTGTACATAATTTTCCTGAATTGCCTTCACACATGCAATCGCTTCTACACCGCCGGCGGCGCCCAGAAGGTGTCCCACCATAGACTTAGTAGAATTAACTTTACAATGATAAGCAGCTTCACCCATAGCCAGTTTAAGGGCGGCTGTCTCTGTCAGGTCATTTAAGTGTGTACCTGTTCCGTGAGCATTAACATAATCAATCTCTTCCGGTGTCACACCTGCATCTTTCATCGCAAACTCCATTGCCTTGGCAGCACCGGATCCGTCTTCCAATGGTGCTGTTACATGGTGTGCATCACTGGTAGCACCGTAACCTACGATCTCTGCATAAATCTTGGCACCTCTCGCCTTGGCATGCTCCAGTTCTTCCATAACAAGGATTCCGGCACCTTCACCCATGACAAAGCCACCACGCTCCGCATCAAACGGAATGGAAGCACGCATCGGATCCTCTGAAGTAGACAACGCATTCAGTCCGGTAAATCCAGCCACACCACTTTCTGTGATAGCGCCTTCTGTACCTCCTGCAAACATTACCTCAGCCTCACCGTACTGAATGGAGCGGAATGCCTCACCAATATTATGGTTACCGGTAGCACACGCTGTTACTACGTTGATATTCTTTCCCTGAAGTCCCAGCTGGATAGAAATGTTACCGGCTGCGATATTGGAGATCAGCATCGGGATCATCAGTGGTTCTACACGGTTTGGTCCCTTTGTCTGGATACGCACATAGTTTCTCTGTACGCACTGCAGACTTCCGATTCCACATCCTACAGCACATCCTACGCGGAAAGAATCTTCTTTTTCCATATCCAGTCCTGCATCCTCCATAGCCTCTTTGGCTGCTACTACTGCATACTGGGAAAAATCTTCCATACGGCGGGCAGATTTTTTGTCCATATACTGCAATGGATCAAAATCTTTGACCTCTGCTGCCAGATGTGCTTTATAATCACTTGTATCAAACTTTGTGATGGGTCCGATACCTACTGTGCCTTTTTTAATATTTGCCCAAAAATCTTCTACATTATTACCAATCGGAGTCACGGCTCCCATACCGGTAATCACTACTCGTCTGCTCATTTCTTACCTCCGTAATCTAAAACTATTACATTGCAATACCGCCATCCACACAGATCACCTGGCCGGTAATATATCTTGCTTTGTCCGATGCCAAAAAGACTGCTGTCTCGGCGATATCCTCTACTTTTCCAAATTCACCAAGCGGAATGGTCTTAACCGCTGCTTCTTTTACAGCATCATTTAACTTATCTGTCATCTCCGTGGCAATGAAACCAGGGGCAATGGCATTTACCGTAATATTACGGGCTGCCAGTTCTTTGGCTGTTGCCTTGGTGAGTCCAATGATACCTGCTTTGGACGCAGAATAATTGGCCTGTCCCATGTTGCCGGTCACACCGGAAACCGATGCGATATTGATGATGCGGCCAACGCGCTGTTTCATCATTGGACGGGTAACAAATTTGGTTCCATTAAACGCACCGCCAAGATTGGTATCGATCACATCCTGAAATTCTTCTTCCGACATTTTCATGATGAGATTATCTCTTGTGATGCCCGCATTGTTTACAAGTATGTCAATTCTTCCATACTCTTTTACAACCTCTGCAAAAAATTCCTTAGCCTGTGAAAAATCACTGACATTGCACTGCTTTGCTACAGCTTTGCCGCCTGCATTTTCAATTTCTGCCACCACTTCTTCGGCTCTTTCTTTGGAACCATTATAATTTACAACCACCGTAGCACCTTCTCTTGCCATGGCCAGGGCGATTCCCCTTCCGATTCCACGGCTTGCTCCTGTCACTACCGCAATCTTGTCTGCTAATAACATACATCCTCCATTCCAGGCACCCTGCTTTTACGCCAGGGCTTCTACAACCTTATCTATGTCTTCCATAGTTCCAACTGTATAAGTAGTCAGTTCTTTGCCAAGTTTTTTGCCGATCTTTTTATTAAATCCTGCCAGCGTACGGCCTGGTCCGATTTCGATAAATGTATCTACGCCATCCTCTACCATAGCCTCTACCGACTGCTGCCAGCGAACTGAATTACTTACCTGTTTAATCAGCAATGGTTCAATATCTTCTTTTTTTGTTACGTAGGAAGCGTTTACATTCGCCACATATGGAATCTGTGGCTCTGAAATTGTCAATTCCTCCAATACCGGTTTTAATTTCTCGCCGGCACCAGTCAAAAGGCTGGAATGGAATGGTCCGCTGACATTCAAAAGCACTGCTCTTTTGGCTCCTGCTTCTTTCAGTTTATCCGCTGCCTGTTTTACCTGCTCTGTCTCTCCTGAGATAACAATCTGTCCGGGGCAGTTGTAGTTTGCCACCTGTACCTGTTCAAATTCTTCGATGTTTTCCTCGATCACTTCTTTGTCCATACCAAGGATCGCTGCCATACCGCCTTTACCAGCCGGTACTTCTTCCTGCATATAAATACCTCTTTTGCGAACTGCTTTGGCTGCATCTACATAGTTCATCGATCCTACTGCCACCAGAGCGCAGTACTCACCCAGACTCAGGCCTGCTGCCACGTCCGGTCAAAAGACATACCTGTGTATACTCTGTAATATTGATATTGTCATTTTCTTCAAAACAAAGTGCCTTCAGATCCAAGTCTACTGCCTCACTGGCACGGTCAAAAACTTCTTTTGCTTTAGCAGAATGATCATATACATCCTTACCCATGCCAACAACCTGTGCACCCTGTCCCGGGAATACAAATGCTATTTTAGCCATCGTTCTAACTAACCTTTCTAAAATCATTTTCTCTAATAAAGACAAACACCGAGACAGAGTCAACAACCCCCTCTTGGTGTCTTTGTTGTCTGTTTACAGACACTATGTGCAGTTTTAAATTACTCTACACCTTTGCTCTTTAAGAAATTCATTACGTCGCCTACAGTATTGATGCTTTCAAGATCATCTGTTGGAATCTCAACATCATACTCTTCTTCCAATGCCATGATCAACTCATAGAGATCAAGGGAATCAGCTCCCAAATCATCTTTGAATGAAGATGCCTCTGTAATGCTGTCTGCATCTACGCTCAACTGGTCTGCAATAAGTTCCTGCATTTTTTCTAACATAATACTATTTCTCCTTTTTTGCTTTTATTTTTTAGCACTGCCGGATGACAGCACTATTGTATTCAAACCTCTTTGAATAATCAAGCCTATTTTACAGTATATTGTCATGTTTGTCAAGATATCCCGCAATTGTGTTGGCAGTGAGTGTTTGCCGCCACTTTTTATAGTTTCCGCAAGGAGGCAGAAAAATTTTGCGTCTCGTGGGCGCTCCCGCTGGTTAAGTGCGTAACGGTATGGGGGCTTATGCCAAGGCATGTACAAGCCCCTCATACCGACGCACTTAAAACCCACTTCCGCAAATTTTTTCTGCCTCCTTGCTGGAATACCAAAAGACTGGCAGCAAACACTCACTGCAATTCCAATATATCTACCAAATTTCTGCATCAAAAAAAGCTCCCTATCGGACTTGAACCGATGACCTACACATTACGAATGTGCCGCTCTACCAACTGAGCCAAGGAAGCTTTGCACTAACAAGAGATATTGTACACAAACAGGGAAAAAATGTCAAGTTCTTATTATTTCATCTTGGATTTAAATACAAGGCTGGCCAAAAAACCAAGGATCAGTGCTCCTGAAATTCCTACGGCAGCACTTTCAAATCCTCCGTAAAAACAACCCAGAAACCCAAGCTGGTCAATTCCCTCTTTCACTCCTTTAAACAGAAGGTGTCCAAATCCGATCAGCGGTACGGTAGCACCGGCACCGGCCCACTTGGCAAAAGGTTCATATAAATGCAGGAAACTTAAGATAGCTCCTATGCACACCAGTCCTACCATGATCTTGCCAGGCAGTAATTTTGTATTATCCATGATCAGCTGCACCAGTGCGCAGATAGCGCCTCCAATCGCAAAAGCAAGAATATAATCCATTTCGTTTCACTTCCTTTCGTCTTCCACTTCCAGCACTACACCGTGTGCAATGCCGGGGATGGAGTTTCCTTCATTAAAACTCACCGGTGACAATAACGCTCCTGTCGGCACAAACAACACTCTCTTCCACTTTCTTTTCTTCAGTTTGTTCATAATATATCCGCACAAAGTTATGGCACTGCAGCCACATCCACTTCCCCCGGCATTGGTGTTTTGTTCCTTGTTATAGTAAATCTCTGTTCCGCAGTCAAAATGATAGGGTTCGATATTATATCCATAGCCGTGCATCATATCTGCCAGGATCCTCTGCCCTACAGTTCCCAGATCTCCTGTGATAATACGGTCATAATACTCCGGTCCCACCCCCAGATCTTTAAAGTTATGAACCAGCACATCGGCAGCTGCCGGTGCCATACAGGCGCCCATATTCATGCTGTCTTTAATACCATAGTCCGTGATGGTTCCGGTGGTGACTCCCATAACCCGGACATAGGTTGTATCTGTTTTTTTCCAGCCGGCTTCTTCTGAAGCCAGTACCAGGGCTCCGCTTCCTGTCACCGTCCAGGTAGAAGAATAAGGACGCTGGCTGCCATAGGCAAGGGGATACCGAAACTGTCTCTCCGCACTGGCAAAATGACTGGATGTAAGTGCCACCGTATAATCTGCAAATCCTCCATCGATCAGCATCGAAGCAATGGCCAGAGATTCCCCCATGGTGGAACAGGCTCCGTAAACACCAAACATAGGAATATTAAAATTCATAATGCCAAAGGAGGTAGCGATCAGCTGCCCCAGCAGATCTCCTGCCACCAGATACCGGATCTCTCCCGGTTCTTTGGCAGCCTTGCGCAGAGCGATCTGAGTTGCCAGCTGCTGCATCTTGCTCTCCGCCTCTTCCCAGGTTTTTCCACCAAACAAAGGATCCTCTTCCACCAAATCGTAATATTTACCAAAAGCACCCTTTCCCTCTTTTTCCCCTGCCACACATCCGGCCCCAAGGATCACCGGCGGTCTGGCAAACAACAGACTTCTCTTTCCCGCCATTTTATTTCTAATCATAACAAAAGGCTTCCTTTCATACTAAGAATATTGTTAGTATGAAACAGAAGCCCTTTTGTTATTCAAACGGTCTGTAATTTATTTTTTCTTTTTCAGCCGCAGTATGCTGACTGAATATTTTGGTACTGTGTAGTTAAACTGACTGCTGACGCCGGATACCTTAGAACTTACCAGTTTTACCTTTTCGGTCTGCCCTAAAATATTGTCATCGGTAAGACTGTTTCCGGCTACCAGATCCAGATCGGCCGTATCGGCCATATTGTCATAGCCTTTAATGTCCATGGCAAATGTCTTTGGATAACCGGTCACATTTACCATTTTTACGATTACATCACCGGTTTCATCGGTGCTGACTACCTGATAACTTTCTGCATTGGTGCCATCTTCTATGGTGTAATCTACCATCAGACGGTCATCCATGTAGCATTTTACATTTTTACCGTTTACTACTACTTTCAGATGATACACAGATGCGTCAGCGATGTGTACAGAACTGGTAGTTCCTGCAATCTGCCCGGACTTATTGCCGCTTGTCACCTTCTGGAGACAAGATACCGTATTGTTCCATCCGCCAAGGTTCCAGAAGTAGTTTTCTTTACTGCTTCCTACGGAAAATGGGATCAAAAATCCTTCACTGCCGCTGTATTTGACAGCATCTACGGTATAGGTGTAGTTTTTCCAGGAAGAATTTCCAAAATACATAGCGGATCCTGTCGATCCATACAGGTTTGTATTGGTGGTTTCGCTGGCCTGTACCAGTTGGTTTTCAGCCACATACCAGTTACCGTCAGAAACTTTTTCCCACTGGCTGCCGATGCTGTTGCCGTTAAAGTTGTCCTGACCTAATACTTCGCCTGTATCATTGCTGACTACTTTTACATTGCTAAAAGATGCACTGGTGTTCCATGTTCCCACACCGACTTTGCCCTTAAAGTCCGGAGATGTAACTTTGGCACCGTTTAACTCAGATTTCAACAAGGTAGTTCCTGCATTCTTGGCAAACGCCTGCTGAACATAATAGTTTACTGAGTTGGTGGAGGTTTTGTTGTTAAACCAGATCAGATCCGGTGACCAGTGCAGGGCTGTCAGGTTTCCAAACAGCGGTGCATAGGCAGCCATTCTTACAATATCGCCATTGCGCTCCAGTCCGGTCATGTATGCTGCTTCGGAAAGGGCGGACAGCCAGGTGTTGGAAAGGGATGCGTATTCGCCTAAAAATACACTCATTCCGCCACCGTAAGTGGATGTAGTCATTTTGGCAGGATCTCTTGTATAATTGCTTTCATCGTAATAATCTGCGTGGGTCAGGAACCAGTCCGGTGAATTATAATAATGATGATCCACTGCTCCGGCAAAATCGTTGATAGTCTTACCAGGATGTGCTTTCAGCCATTTATCCGCCTCTTTGTACGCAGCTGCGTAATTTACTTTATCACTGTCTCCATCGTCCACACCGGCTGTAAACATCAGCTCAATGTCACCGTACAGACTTGGATTTTCTTCTTTTGCTTTGGCAAAGGCATCTACAAAGGCTTCATAACGCTCGTAAAACTTATTGCCCCACTGCTCGTTACCGATTCCTACATATTTTAGTGCAAATGGATCTTTGTGGCCCATAGCAATACGGACTTTACCCCATTTGGTTGTTTCGTCGCCTCGGCAGAATTCTACCAGATCCAGAGCATCCTGGATGTAACGCTGAAACTCGGCACTGTTAATGTCCGGTGCACTGCTCTGGCTCTCTCCATAAGACTGGCCCATGCAGCACATTCCGGCATTGACTACCGGTACACCGGTGGCGCCCAGATCTTCTGCCAGTTGGAAATACTCATAAAATCCAAGTCCATAAGACATATAAGATGGGTTCTGGTCGTTAGTAGCCATTTCATCGGTCCAGATATTCTGTCCCTGTTTTCTGGCTGCCACATCTCCATAAGTTCCTGCAAATTCATAAGGCTGTCCCTCTGAATCGGCACCAATGGAATCCTTCCAGCTGTAGGCTGTCTTTAAGGTTGCGCCCTCAATGACACATCCTCCCGGGAAACGGAGGAATTTCGGATGAAGCGCTTCCAGTTTTTCTGCCAGGTCTTTTCTCAATCCGTTTTCTCTTCCTTTATAAGTATCCTCTGGGAATAAAGAAACCATATCCAGTGCTATTTTCCCTTTTGGGATCACCACACGGAGCGTTACATTTTTATTGGCTGTGACATTGGATGTAAGTTCCACCTTGTATTTCTGCCACTGATCTGTCACGGCTGCAATGGTTCCCTGTGCCGCTACGGTGCTTCCATTCATCAGACTGACACGCACCGGACCGGTATAACCATCCAGTCCTTTGGCGTAAACAGAGAACTTATATTTGTTACCGCTGACAATGCTCATGCCATCCAAAAATCCTTTGTTGGCAATTCCGGCATCGGAAGAAGATGTATTGGTTACTACCATGTAGTTTGGATTATTGGCATTTAAGTATCCGCTTGTATCATTTTTCTTCACTTGGGCTGTCACGGTTCCTACATCACTCCAGGCATGTTTTTCATTACCGGCTGCCAGACTGGTAAATTCAAAGGAACGGTTCTGCACCATCTCTGCGTACAATCCACCGTCTGCCGCAAAGTTAATGTCCTCGATAAAAATTCCATACAGCATATCACTGATGCTGTGCACTTTATTGGATGCATCCACATTCAGAGTATAGTTGCTCTTCGCTGTATTATAAGCAGCTATCTCTCCCGGTTTGCCATATACTGCTGGTGTCGGTGTCGGACTCTCTGCCGGTGAAGCAGTCTTTTTCGGCGTCTGCGCTGGTGTCTGCGCTGGTGTCTGCGCCGGTGTCGGTGTCACTGCCGGCTTATTTGCTGTCGTTTTTTTCTTAGCAGATGGCACGGTCACTTTACATTTCAGTGTTTTTGTAACAGCTTTCTTCTTACCTTTCGGTATATATTTTACCTTTACTTTGATCACAGCACGGCCCGATGCTTTGGCACGGATCACACCTTTTTTACTTACCGTTGCTACTTTTTTCTTAGAAGTGGTATACCGTATGCTCCTGATCTTTTTCACACCACGCTTCTTGATCTTTAATGTATATTTCTTTCCTCGTTTCAAAGAAATCTTAGTTTTGTTCAGCGATACGGATGATTTTGCTTTGGCATCCGCCTTAATTCCCGTGCCTGAAAGTATCAAAGCACCTGACATGACCACAGACAAAATAACTTTCCCTTTTTTTCCCATAATAACAATCCTTTCTTCTTGTCATTTTTGATATTTTCTGCTATAGTTTTTGATATAAACTGTTATTTGACTTTTTTTGTTTCCGCGGCTTCAAAAAAGAATCTTTTGTTTATATGCTTAAATTATAGTATTTGAGGCCTGTAAAGTCTATGACCATAGTAGTTATATATTTGATTTTTTCTGCTATATCAGGAGGTGTTTTTATGATTCATGTACACGGCATTGCACATCAGTTCCGCAACCCCGGTGGATTTGTAGTCGAACGAATGGAGGGCTCGGGAGATTACTTGCTGCTGTTTCTTCGTTCCGCAGCTGAGTTTGACCCGGGCATCGGTTATGTTCCTGTCAGTGAGGGGCACTACATCTTGTTCCGGAAAGACTGTCCACAGAAGTACCGCAAACTGGATGGAATGTTTATCAATGACTGGATGCATTTCGACTTTGATTCTTACGACAGTTATTTTGAAAATCTGGGTATTCCTTTTAATACCCCGTTGGCTTTGCCGGACAACAAGCCTATCTTTGATCTTTTTATGGATATTTACAGCGAATTTTTTAATGACGGGGTCCAGCATGAATTTATTATGGATCACAAGGCAAATGCTTTGTTTCACAAATTCAGCGATCTGTACTCCCACAGCCGGCGGATCCAGAATTTTTCCAGCAAATATTCAGAGACACTGGCCGATATCCGCCAGAAGATCCTGGAATACCGTTACACCCCTTCCTGTCCGGAAGAAGTAGCTGAGAAATTAAACATCAGCGTGTCCTATCTGCAGCATATATACACCGACTGCTTCGGCACCTCGCTGCACAAAGATATTATTAAAGGAAGGATTGAGCACGCCGCTCAGCTTCTGCTTCAAACGCAGATGTCTGTTACCGATGTGGCTGCTGCCTGTGGTTACGAAAACCTGGAGCATTTTTCCCGGCAGTTTAAGAAATATCACGGTGTGGCACCGTCGAAGTTTCGCCGGTAGAACATGGGCAGGGTTTTCAGCAGTTGACGCATAAGAATAAAAAATGCGGTCCATGGGCGCTTTCGCTACAACAAACGCGCAGAAGTGTCGATCTGCCCACTACGCAGATCTGACACTTGCGTGTTTGTACCCATTTCCCGCATTTTTTATTCTTATTGCTGATTGCTGAAAATCAGGCCAGTGTTCTACTGGGTTATGTAATGTGTTTGTGGCTTTTATAACCTTCTTTATCATTTTCAGACAATGCCGGATGCTGCATATAAAATATTTCTTTCTGTCTTTCTATCTCTGCTTTCAGCTGCTCCTTTGTTGGCAGGTATGTAAGATATTTCGACATAAAAAGTCTGTCATTATCATGTAGCACGGAATATCTTGCTATATCTTCATCTGTTTCCGCACAAAGTAATATACCAAGTGTAGGATTATCTCCCTCCTTACATTTCAGTTCATCATACATCCGGACATACATATCAATCTGTCCCACATCCTGATGAGTAATTTTCCCCATTTTTAAATCTATAAGCACATAACATTTTAACTCAATATTATAAAAAACAAGATCAATAAAATAATCTTCTGTCTCAGTAACAATATGCTGCTGTCTGGCAACAAAAGCAAATCCCTTTCCCATCTCCATAAGAAAGTCCCTGATATGTGTTAAAATAGCTGATTCCAAATCATTTTCAATATAAGAATCTTCATTTTTGAAACCAAGAAACTCTGCAACAATCGGACTTTTTATGAGTTCAAATTTATTTCTTTGATCTTCAGCTGTTTTCTGAAGCATTTCATTCATGACAGCATCTTTCTTCGGTGACTGCATTTATCTGTAATAATATTGTGTGCTGATATTTCTATCCAAAGTCCTAACACTCCAACTTTCATTTGCAGCTTCATTCATATACCACAATCTGGCATTCTCATCCGGCACACGCAAAAGTGCTCTAAAATGAGACCAATTCAAATTGTGAACACATGTGTTCACAATCTGCTCATCCGGAAAAGCAAGATAAAATTTACGAAAATATTGCAGATTTCTTTTTGAAAAACTTCTTCCATATTCTTTTGTGAGTTCATCTGCTAATGCCTCAATTAAAGCCTGACCATATTTTGCTCTTTCTTTTCCTGCCTGTTCCTGTTCCACAATACGCTTACCAATATGCCAGTAGGTAAGCACCATAGCCTTATTTGCTGCATTATAAGCCACTTCACGACCAGATGTAATAATTCCCCTTATGTCAGTAATCACATCTTGATAGTTAACGATATCATTTGCCATATCAACTTACCTCACTTTCCAGTTTCCTAATCACTGCACCTTTATCTGTTTTACTTTTGAATATGCACCATACCCGGCACCATTATATGCTCTTGCTTTTATATAGTAGGTATGGCCTTTTTTTATTTTCAGAATCACCTGAGTGCTTGAGGTTTTTACCTTCTTTGCCTTTTTAAATTTTTTGCTGGTTCCATAAAGGATCTGATAACGCAGTGCATTTTCTTGTTTTTTCAGTTTCACACACAGTTTGCTGCCTTTTTTCTTCTTGACGGAACGGATTTTTACCCGGGCCGGTTTCTTTACCTCTGTTTTCTTTTTCAGGGTAAGCACTGGTTTTTGAGGCAGTACATAATTGTCTCTTGATTCCTGCGGCTGGACATCCGATCCACCGGCTGTTGGTTTATCTGTATCCGCCGGCTTCGTTGGGGTCGTAGATGGTGTTGCCGTTGGTGTAGCCGTAGCTGCGTCGGTAGTTGGCGGAGTCACGGCAGCCGTTGCCGTCGGCGTAACTGCCGGCGCCTTGGTCGGTGCTGTGGTCGGTGTGACCGCCGGCACCTTGGTTGGTGCCGCGGTAGCCGTAGCCGGCGCTGTAGCGGTGGCTGTGGCAGTCGGGGTCGGACTCGGTGTTGCCGTGGCAGGTGTTGTGGTCTCAAATGCCAGTTCTATACTGGTCTTTGGCTCTACGCTCTTTCCATCCACCGTAACTTTTGCCGCATCCGATGTCAGTGTCAGCTGCACCTTGCCCCTTGTATAGACCTTCGCTGCTGCCGCTCCACCCTGAACAACTATTTCCTTGGTTTTTCCAGCCTTATTCATGATCAGGATTGTTATGCTGCCATTTTTCACAGATGGAGTTACTGCCATCTGATAATATCCGTATTTTCTTGCATTTTCCATGTGAACGGATGCCTTACTGTCACTGGCGTCCATTTTTACATACACTTCATCAGAAGCCAGATACGCCAGGACATGTTCTGTGACAGCCTGACTGACTGGTGTATTTTTTACATCATAACTTCCCTGTGGCAAAACGAACCTTTTTATTCCTGAAAAGTCTGCCATGGAACTTCCGGCTGCCGGAATCTGCTCATAAGCTCCGGAAATCTCTGTGTAAGCCCGGTTCTGACTGTCTTTTATCGTTATATTCTGCCGGTTGACAGCCACTGTCATTTTGTCCTGATATGAAGTGCTGCTGCCCCCTGCGGCCTGTTTCAACACAGAATAGGATACAAAAGAAGCCTTTGTGTAATCCTCTGAACCCACGGTATAATGAACACAGGAAAGATCCTTGCTCACTGACATGTAACGGACATCCGCCGGATTACTGCTGTCATAAACCGTAACCAGATAATTTCCTCCACTGGTAATCGTCACATCCAGAGGCACCAGTGCATGGGCTTTGCTTCCCTTGTACACACATATTACGACTGCCTCTCCGGCTGCATCTACTTTTCTGCCACCTGACCAGGAAAATCTGGCAATTTTCTTCACCATATCCAGATACTTGCCCTGATTTGCTGTCAGTGCATCACTGACCGGCTGGGCATACTGCGTCACCTGATACTTCTCTATCAGCTCCGTCAACGCCTGACCCGGAGTCTGTATCTCATAAACAGTCTTTGCCTTTGAATCGTAAGAAGATACTTTCAGGTTGTCTCCTTCATAAAAGTCCAGTACAGACGCTGCCATACCAAATGCGTTTCCTTGATAAGCCGGCTCTGTAGCCGCATAAAAAGCTGCGGGCGGTGCGTTTTTCAAGACACTTTGATAGCGGGCCTGCGGTATTTTATAAGCATTTGAATATCCGTAGTTTTTTGCCGTATCCTCAAAACTATATGTGTTTTTCCCACGCTGAAAATGTCTGGTGAGACAGCTGGCTGTATATCCCTGCCAGGTGCCATTTTCCACGCTGCCACTCCAGCCTGTTTTTCCACTGTTATAATATATATTTAATGTCGAAGAACATCCTGCGAATGTATCTTCATTCCACTGCTCCGGCATACTGCCTGTAAAATATACCTTTTTCAAGGCCGTACAATTTCCAAAGGTCTCCGCTTCTGTACCGGTAAAGCCTTCCGGAATATTTACCGCCTCCAAAGAACTACATCCATAAAAAGCTCTTTTTTTCAAGGTTTTAATTCCCAGCGGAAGAATCACACCATTCAATTTTTTGCAATTTGCAAAAGCTCTGGCTTCAATACTGGTAAGTTTGGCTCCCAGGCGGATATCCGTGATTCCGCTGGCACCTTCCATGGCACTGGCACCTATAACCTGCGCCCCGGTCATATCCACTTCTCCAGTCAGAGAGGTATCCCCTGCAAAGGCACCTTCTTCAATGGATGTAGCATTTTCTGCCGGGAAATTTTTCAGTGCCGTACAGTCTGCAAATGCATATTTCCCAACTCGTTTTAACCCAGAACCAAATGTCACCTTTTCCAGCTGGTCTGCGTTGTAAAAAGCATAATTTCCCACGGCCGTAATGGTCGCCTTGGAAGCGTCGATCGTCTTAATGCTCTGTCTGAAACTTCTGCCCTGTCCGCCATTCCATTTAGGAAGTGCAGAAAGGGAAAAATCCGAGATTGAACCACTTCCACTAAAGGACAGTTCTTTTATGTCATCCCGGTAATGCCACTTGAGACTTCCAAATGTGCCATCCGCCGTATCTGTATCAGTCAGACTGAAATTCTGCAATGTAAAACCATACCCTTTTGAATACTGGTTGGTTTCGTCACTTTTCTGTGAGATGGTAGACCATCCCTCGCCCCAACCTGTGGAAGATGCTGTTTTATACAATGTGATGTCTTTGTTGGCATCCGTTCCTGTTTTTCCATTGTGCCGGATTGCTCCATTGTAAACAGTATATACATAAACCTGGGGATTGCCTCCTATAATACCTGTGTGAGAGGTCACAACAGAAACCTTTGGCGCATTTCCTTCAAAAAAGAGTTTGCTCAGAGCACTGTTATAATAAACCGCGTAGTCATCCATTTTGGTTACACTGGATGGAATCTGAAGTTCCGCCAAATTTGAACAATGCGTAATGGCATTGGCCCCTATGGTCTTCACACTACCCGGCACATAAAATTTTGTATCGCTTTTCCCTGCTGCATATCGGATCAGCAGTGACGTATCTTTATTGTACAGCACATTGTCCTCTGACCGCATAGATGCATTTCCGTGAGCCACGGTAAGGGTTGACAATTTCCCACATTCATGGAAAAGAGATCCCTGCACCTGTGCCACGCTTTCCCCAAGAGAAACACTTTCCAGGGAAGTACAGCCTGCAAACGCCAGACTGCCAATGGTTGTCACCTGACCCGGCACCACAATGCTCTTTAAGGCACGGCAGTAATTAAACGCTCTGTCACCAATGTTTTCCAACGCCTCCGGCAGTGTGATTTTTTCTAATTTCTGACAGTACATAAACGCTTCTCTGCTGACCTGGGTTACCGTTGACGGCAGTGTTACACTGGTCAGTTCTCCCATTCCTTCAAACGCATGCTCAGATACCCGGGTAACTCCCTTTGCTACCGCAATCGTCTGAATCTGATCATTATATGGCTGCCACGGCGTATTAACACCATCGGACATATGCATATATCCAGGCATAACGCCTTTTCCCGTTATCGTCAGTTTATAAGCCTTTTTATCCCCCTGAGACCATCCCTGCTGCGGCGTCTGTTCCGTCAGTTTCCATGTGATGACTCCATCCGTTCCCTGCAGGGGTGCTGTTTCCGTGGTCTGGCCCGCTGCCTGCACCGCTGTTCCCCTCTGCATCGGCACTCCCTGTATCGTCAACGCCAATGCCAGCATACCTGCTACTATCTTTTTTCCTGCCTGCATGTTGCATCCTCCTCTTATAACATATATCGCCCCCTATTATAACAAATGCACCCAGCGGACGCAAGAATCCTCCCGTATTCCGCCACTCCTTGCCATCTACCGCCAGTCGTGTTATACTTTTATAATATGATTGAATCAAACACACTATTATAAAAGGGATATTAAAGGAGAACACTATGTCAAATGTAGAAACTTATTATTTAATTGATTTTGAAAATGTAAACAACGCAGGTCTCATCTGCTCCAGACATCTGGATTATCACGACCACATACATATATTTTCCACGAAAAATGCTCCTAAGATCAGCATTGAGATTTTGTCAAACTTTCATTCTGTAGACTATTCTTTCC
>ENA-UOOD01001762-UOOD01001762.1-human-gut-metagenome-genome-assembly--contig:-CS67-NODE-1762-length-20917-cov-10.465535_pt1 | contig 20917 bp, 18 predicted proteins | sample MGYA00242464_ERZ724011 | MGnify/ENA metagenome assembly ERZ724011 | reverse complement strand
ACGAAAAATTTGACGACGCATCTGTCGCACAATCTTTGTGCGGTATTGCCTTAAGAAAGAGAGCATCGTGAGAGATCACAGTGCTCTCTTTTTGCATGTTACCCCGTCTGCAAAGCCGCTTACGGTTTTTTTCTTGCAATTGTTTTATAAAAACAGTATAATAAAGGAAACACTGAATCAAGACAACCAGCTGAAACAAATCTCAAAGGAAGGCGGCGGTGAAGATGGAAAACTGCATCGAGATACAACATTTACAAAAAAGCTTCGGAACTGTGCACGCAGTGAACGACTTGTCCCTGCAAGTGAAACAGGGGGAATTGTTTGCGTTTCTGGGCATCAACGGGGCAGGAAAAAGCACGACCATTTCCATGCTGTGCGGACAGCTGCGGCAAGATGCCGGCAGCGTGCGGATTCAGGGAAAGGATACACTGGAGGACATGCCGCAGATCAGGCAGAGCCTTGGCGTAGTGTTCCAGCATTCCGTGCTGGATAAACAGCTTTCGGTGCTGGACAACCTGAAAATCCGTGCGGCACTCTACGGCATTACCGGCAGGACATTTCAGAAACGTCTGATAGAACTGGACGAACTGCTGGAGCTGAAGCTCTTGCTGAAACGAAGCGTGGGGAAGCTCTCCGGCGGACAGCGGCGGCGAATCGACATTGCACGGGCGATTTTTCACCAGCCGCAGCTGCTGATTCTGGACGAACCCACCACAGGGCTGGATCCTCAAACCAGAAAATCTGTCTGGCGGGTGATCGGGGAACTGCGAAAGAAAAAGCACATGACGGTATTTCTCACCACCCACTACATGGAGGAGGCTGCCGATGCAGACCATGTGGTCATTCTGGACGAGGGCAGAATTCTGGCAGAGGGAACGCCGCTGGAACTGAAAAACCGCTACACCGGCGATACGATTACACTGTATCACGCAGAGGAATCCGCAGTGGCAGCACTGGGACTGCCCTATGAAAAAGTCGGGGCAGCGTTGCGAATTGCCGTGCCGGATACCCGCACAGCCACACAGCTGATTTTGCAGCAGCCGGAATTGTTTACGGATTACGAGATCATCAAGGGCAGAATGGACGATGTCTTTCTTGCTGTAACAGGAAAAAACATGGGAGGTGCCGGCAATGTGGAAAGCCATGTTTCTGCGTAATGTGAAGCTGTACTTTAAAGACAAGGCGATGTTTTTTACCTCGCTGATTACGCCGGCGATTTTGCTGGTGCTGTATGTGACGTTTCTGGGGAATGTCTATCGGGACAACTTTTCTGCGGGATTTCCGGAAGGCTTTTCTCTTTCCAGGCAGGTGATCGACGGGGCAGTAGGGGCACAGCTGCTGTCATCGATTCTGGCAGTGTGCTGCGTGACAGTGCCGTTCTGTTCCAATATGCTGATGGTGCAGGACAAGATCACCGGTGCACGGAAAGACCTGCTGATCGCTCCGTTGAAACCGGCAGTGCTGCCAGTCAGCTATTTTCTGGCAACGGTAGCATCTTCTCTGATCGTCTGCCTTGCGGCGTTCGGGCTGTGTCTGGGCTACGTCCATGCGGTGGGCTGGTTCTATACGTGGGGCGACGTGCTGCGGCTTGCCGGCGATGTGGTGCTTCTGGTGCTGTTCGGAACGGCACTTTCCTCACTGATTCACTTTTTCCTGAGTACACAGGGGCAGATCTCGGCAGTGGGTACTATTGTCAGTGCCGGCTACGGTTTCATTTGCGGGGCATACATGCCGATCTCCGGCTTTGGAACCGGTCTGCAAAAGGTGCTTTCCTTTTTGCCAAGCACCTATGCCACCGCATTGATGCGAAATCACGCCATGGGCGGCGTGTTACAGCAGATGCAGAGCGAGGGCGTACCGGAAGAAGTGGTTCGCGGCATACAAAAAGCACTGGACTGTGATCCTGAATTTGCGGGAAAAACAGTTGCAGCTCCGGAAATGTACCTGTTTCTGTGCCTGACAATTCTGCTGTTGCTGGGGTGCTACATTTTGGTACACGGGATTGCGGAAAGGAAACAAAGACTGCCATGAGAGTTGTCATTGAAAAGCCGCCGGAGGGCGGAGAAGAAGAACTGATCGTTCGCGTCAATCAGCTTTCAGAACGTGTGCTGGAACTGCTGCGTGTGATACAGGCGGAGGACGAGAAACTGATGTGCTATCACGAGGACGGGAGCCTGAGTGTGCTCTGTCCGTCATCGGTGTTTTATTTTGAGTCTGTGGACAATCGTGTGTATGCGTATGAAAAAGCGGAGGTGTCGGAATTGAAGCAGAAACTTTACGAACTGGAACAGCGGTTTGCCGGAACGGATTTTATCCGCATTTCCAAGTCGATGATTCTGAATCTGGCAAAGGTGGAACGGTTTGCTCCGTCGTTCAGCGGTCGGTTTGAGGCGATCCTGCAAAACGGGGAGAAAGTCGTGATCTCCCGTCAGTATGTTCCCGCTGTGAAAAAGCGGCTGGGGTTGTGAGGTGCGGCGATGAAGAATAGATTCAAACGGTTTCTCTCCATTACAACGGTATCTGCGACAGGTACTTTGATCGCCTGCATTGTCTGGTACGGTGTCTACTGTCTGTCGGGACATCGGGAGATCCTGCACTTTTGGATTCCCTATATGGTGCTGCCGGAAATTTTGTCTATTGGCGTGCTGGCAGGTGCTGTTACAGAATTGGTGCTGCCGCCGAAAGACATGGAGAAGTGGGAAGGCATGCTGCGGCTGGTAGTACACTATGTGCTGATTACCCTGGGGGTGCTGGTATGCGGGTGGCTGTACGGCTGGTACGAACTTTCTGTTGTCGGAGTTCTGGCAATGTGCCTGACGAGTGCGGCAGTGTATTTCTTCACATCGGCGTTGAATTATCAGATCTATAAAAAAACTGCTGAACAGATGAATGAAAAACTGAAAGAACATCATAAGAAAACTGCCGGTTCGCCGGTAGTTTTTCCCAAGGATGGAATCGATCATGAGAAAAAAGCGTAACACGATTTGGATTGCGGCAATGCTGACAGCAGCAGTGCTGACCGGCTTTTCTGGCTGTACAGAAGGAGAGATCCCGTCGCTGTCTTCTTCGGACACTGCCGAAACCACAACTGCATCACCGGAAGAATCCGCCGCAGAGAGCAGCACCGAGGAAACAGCAGAAACTTCTGCCGCAGAAACGGAAGCCGCAGCGGAAACCATTCCGGCGGAAACGACAACAGTTCCCGAAGCCGGTGCAGACACTTCGGAATATGCGGCTGCGGCAAAGACACTGTTCGGGGCGTTGAACTACATCGACCAGATCGGCAGCGGCAACCTGCCGAAAGATGAAACCGATACCATACAGACAACAAAGTCCGGCGTGACCTATGAAAGAGTGACAAAAACGCAGTTCAGCAGCACCGCCGACCTGAAAGCCTACATGACAGCTTCTCTGACACAGAAGATGATCGACAGCCGCTATGCTGCCATTCTCGGCACAAACAAGCCGCTGTACATCGATGCCAACGGTGGACTTTACGGCAGACAGTATGCTACCAGTGGCGGCTTCACCTGGATCGATCCGGAACAGGTGACCATTTCCAATGCTACAGACAGTTCGTTTACCGCTTCGATGCAGTACGACAATTTCGGTGCGGCGGATACGCTGACGGTACAAATTGTGCTGGACAACGGTCTGTGGAAGATCGATTCGATGCAGTGACAACGTGGTATTATAAAGGCAGCATTGCAGAGTTGGTTGCAATGCTGTTTTTTTGTATTTGTAGACAAAATGTAAATTCCGGCACAGCCCTATTGACTTGGAGCCAACTCCAAGTGTTATAATACAATTGCAGGAGGTGAGAATCCTTGACCATTAAGGAAGTCAGCGAAAAGTATCATATCACGCAGGATACGCTGCGGTATTATGAGCGGGTGGGCATGATCCCCAAAGTCACCCGAACCCCCAGCGGTATCCGGAACTACCAGTCGGAAGATCTGGGCTGGGTGGAGCTTGCCCTCTGTATGCGAAATGCCGGACTGCCGGTGGAAGTCATGATCGAGTATGTGAAGCTGTGCCAGCAGGGCGATGACACCATTCCAGCACGGTTACAGCTGCTGCTGGATCAGCGGGAAACACTGCTGGAACAGCGGGAGCAGATCGACACGACACTGGAACGGCTGAACTACAAGATCAGCCGCTATGAGGAAGCTGTCCGGACAGGCGTACTCACATGGGATAAACAGGAATGCAAAGGAAACGCAGCGTTTCCCAAGAATCACGAACAGGAGGAATCATAATGTATCTGGAAAAAATTAATGCACCGGAAGATGTAAAAAAACTGAACATAGACGAAATGCATGCACTGGCAGCAGAAATGCGGAAGGCTCTGTTGTTTCGTCTGAGCAAGCACGGCGGTCACTTCGGACCGAATTTCGGCATGGTGGAAGCGACCATTGCCATGCATTATGTATTCGATTCCCCGAAGGATCAAATCGTCTACGACGTTTCTCATCAGAGCTATCCGCACAAGATGCTGACCGGCAGAAAAGATGCCTATCTGTATGAAGAACACTTTGACGACGTTTCCGGCTATACCAATCCGGAGGAGAGCGAACACGATTTCTTTAACGTGGGGCATACGTCCACTTCGATCAGCCTTGCCAGCGGTCTGGCAAAGGCACGGGATCTGAACGGCGGAACCGGCAATGTCATTGCAGTGATCGGTGACGGCTCCCTCAGCGGCGGCGAGGCACTGGAAGGTCTGGACTTTGCCGGCGAAATGGACACCAACTTTATTATTGTTGTCAATGACAATGATATGTCCATTGCGGAAAATCACGGCGGCTTGTACCGGAATCTGAAGCTGCTGCGGGATACTGACGGCAAGGCAGAGTGTAATCTGTTCCGTGCCATGGGTCTGGACTATGTGTTTGTGAAAGACGGCAACGATATTTCGTCCCTGATCGCCGCATTCCGGCAGGTCAAGGACAGCACCAGGCCGGTGGCTGTGCACATCGTTACCCAAAAGGGCAAGGGCTACGAACTGGCAGAGCAGCACAAGGAGCAGTGGCACTGGTGCATGCCGTTTGATCCGGCAACCGGAAAACCCGCCGGTTCCTTTGACGGTGACGGCGACTACGGCACATTTACGGCAAACTATTTGCAGGAAAAAATGGCAGCAGATCCCAGCGTCTGTGCGATCACTTCCGCAACGCCGTCGGTGTTCGGATTTACGCCGGAGATTCGGGAAAAGGCTGGCAAGCAGTTTGTTGACGTGGGTATTGCAGAGGAGCAGGCTGCGGCAATGGCTTCCGGTATTGCGAAAAACGGCGGCAAGCCGTTCTGGGGCGTGTACAGTTCCTTCCTCCAGCGTACCTACGACCAGCTGTCGCAGGACATCTGCATCAACAAGAATGCTGTTACCATTGCGGTTTTCGCTGCTTCTGTTTTTGGCATGAATGATGTGACGCATCTGGGCATCTACGATATTCCCATGATTTCCAATATCCCCAATCTGGTATATCTGGCACCGGTCACTGTAGAGGAGTACCGTGCAATGCTGGACTGGGCACTGGATCAGACGGAACACCCTGTGGCAATCCGTGTGCCGGCACAGTATGTTTCCGACGGCAAGGCTGTGACCAAGGATTTCAGTCAGCTGAACCGGTACGAGGTGACACAGCAGGGCAGCGATGTGGCAATTCTGGCACTGGGCTCGTTCTATTCGCTGGGCGTTGCTGCTGCGGAAAAGATTCAGGAAAAGACCGGCATCACGCCGACAGTCGTCAATCCGTATTATATCACCGGACAGGACACCGAACTGCTGGAACAGCTGAAATCCAGTCACAAGGCAGTCATTACGCTGGAGGACGGCGTGCTGGACGGCGGCTTCGGTGAAAAGATTGCACGGTTCTACGGCGACTCTGCAGTAAAGACCAGGTGCTATGGTCTGAAAAAGGAATTTCTGGATCGCTATGATGCACAGGAAGTCCTGCGGGAAAACCGCCTGACCGCAGAGCAGATTGCAGAAGACGTGGCAAAGATGCTGTGATCGGCAAAAACTAAAAGATTTCATAGGCAGACTCTGTGCGGAACGCTCCGGCAGGGTCTGCCTTTTTGCATGTGCAGTAGAAAAATGCTGTTTTCTCCAGGATTCACGCTATATTTACAAAAAATAAACAAAATAAGTGATTTCAAGTGTTGACAAGGGCTTGTTTTTCTGCTATAATAATAAAGCTGAATGCGACACATGAAAAAACATGAAGCGAGTGTGCTGGAATTGGCAGACAGGCACGTTTGAGGGGCGTGTGCTTCGGCGTACGGGTTCAAGTCCCGTCACTCGCACCACTTCCTCAAATCGCAGGAAGCACTATAAATGGACAGGTGGTTGAGCTGGTCTAAGGCGCACGACTGGAACTCGTGTATACGTTAATAGCGTATCGAGGGTTCGAATCCCTCCCTGTCCGCCAGAATGAAAAGCGGTTTCAAGTTTTTGAAACTGCTTTTTTGTTTTCCGAAAATTACAATCTGCCCAAAATTCTACAAAAACTGTGCAAAAAATCTGTTCCCCGCTGTCCTGTGTTCACGAAAAAAATCTTGACACTGCAAAATGAGTTTACTATAATAAATAGGGTATTCTGCAATGGAAAAAAACAGCCGCCCACCGACAAAAACGGGCGGCTGTTGTGTTGGAGCGGCAGAAACAAGGCTTTGTGCGGTATTGCCTTTGAAAAACTACTGTAGAAAGTCTGCTGAATGACTTTTGCGGTGCTGCATGAAAAAAGAGGAGGAACAAAGTGCATGGGGAGTATTAACAAACAGCACATGACGATTCACTGGAAGCACATTGTCAAGGATGATGACAGCGTGCCTTCGACTGAGGCGACCTTAAAGGAAAAGGCGACGCTGGTGGGCAGAATCGGACAGATGATGCTTTCGGTGGGAACCGGTGCGTGGCGTGTGCGGAATTCGATGAATGAGGTTGCCAGAACGCTGGGCATTTCCTGTACGGCAGATATTGGTCTGCTGTCCATTGAGTTCACTTGCTATGAGGAAAGCGGCACATATACCCATTCGATCGCACTGCCGACTACCGGCGTGAATACGGATAAGCTGAATGCTCTGGAAGCCTTTATGCGGGAATTTCCGGAAATGGCAACGCAGATCTCCGTCAAGCAGATTCATCTGGTGCTGGACGAAATTCAGAAAAAGCCGGCGAATTATAAGGCTTGGAATCTGGGACTGGCATCCGCAATTGCGTGCTGTGCATTTACCTTTTTGCTGGGCGGCGGTCCTATGGAAATGATCTGTGCCTTTTTTGGTGCAGGCGTGGGAAACTTTGTGCGAAAGCTGATGCTGCAAAAAAAGATTTCCCTGCTGGGGAATGTTGCTGTCAGCGTAGCGGCTTCCTGTGTCACATACGTACTGACCATTCTGCTGGCACAGACCATTTTCGGCGTGTCGAAAGTGCATCAGGCGGGCTATATCTGTGCAATGCTGTTCGTGATCCCCGGATTCCCGCTGATTACCGGCGGTATCGACCTTGCCAAGCTGGATATTCGTTCCGGTCTGGAGCGGATCACATACGCTCTGCTGATTATCCTCACTGCGACCATGACTGGTTGGGTGACGGCTCTGGTCTGTCGCTTCCAGCCGGCAGACTTTGTGGCTCTGCAAATTGACACCGGCATGATGATTATTTTGCGAATCATCACCAGCTTTTTCGGGGTATACGGCTTCTCTCTGATGTTCAACAGCCCGCGGAAAATGGCAATGACAGCGGGACTGATCGGCATGTTTGCTAACACGCTCCGTCTGGAACTGATCGATCTGGCACATTTCCCGGTAGGCATTGCTGCATTTATCGGAGCATTCTTCACCGGCTGTGTGGCATCGATCGTCAAGAAAAAGATCGGTTATCCGCGAATTTCCCTGACTGTACCGGCAATCGTCATCATGGTTCCGGGCTTGTATATGTACCGTGGTATTTACTATATCGGGCTGAATGAGATCGGCGACGGCTCTCTCTGGCTGACCAAGGCGATTCTGATCGTTATGGCATTGCCGATGGGCTTGGTGGCTGCAAGACTTTGCACCGACAAGAACTTCCGCCACTGTACCTGATAATTTAGGGTGTGTTGACACTAAGCCTGACACGTGTCTTTTGGGGTGATTTTTCCCCGTTCGTCGTTAAAAATCCTTGCCGTGCGAAAGCACGCCTGCGAATTTTTGCCTAGAACGGAGAAAAATCACCTCACAAAATTCGCATATCATTATAGTGTCAACACCCCCTACTAAAATTTTTCAAAAAGGAATCCCTGTCCGCTTGCACAACGGACAGGGATTTTTTGTAGCCTGCTCAATATCTTAGGGCAACACTGAATAAAGCCTTTGGACTTGCTGCAAAAATGCCGCATGCCGCCGGAGTTCCTGTTGGGTGTGGATAAATTGACTGCGTTCGTGCAGCCGCAGCTGAATTCCCACCGGCAGGGACAACAGAAACTGTCTGGAAGAACTGCTCTGCCGCAGCAGTGTCTGCAAATTGGAAAATGCCACAAAGATCACCTCATGCACAGTATATGCAGGCATGTCTGGAAATATACCAAGGGCATCTTGTGTAAAAGCCTTGTGCGGTTCCGCCCTGAAATTTTTGAATGTCTTTTACATGCTTTTTACAACATGCCGCAAAAATTCGTGAAACACTTCAGAATGTTTGTGGCTTTCGGGTTAGCTGTCTATAATTTTTACATAGTTAGTTCGCTTGAACTATCTGAAATTCATAATACATATACAATCTTCGCAAAAAACCCACTGATTTTTCTTACAAAATATTTCCTTCGAAGTGATTGACAATTGTAAAGTCTAGGTGTATACTAGGTATAGAGTTTGAGAAGCGAAATGCATTTTCAAGCTGAAATTGATCAAAAAGGAGTCTTTACAATGTTGAAATGCTTTAAGAATGAAAAACTGTGGTGTGTTGTCGGCGGTGCTGTTGCAATGGTGATCGGCAAGAAGATCGTCACTGCAAAGAAGACCCGTCAGCTGGCTGTTTCCGGTCTGGCAAAGGGCATGAAGCTGCAGAATGATGCAAAGGCTGCCTTCCAGAATATGAAGGACGAAGCACAGGATATTTGCTGCGATGCCAAGGAACAGGCAGGTATCAACGACACAGACGCATGCGAAGAAGCTGATGCATAATGAAGTTTCAGATTGTTTATGACAAGCCGGGGCGGATTCGGTTCCGTTGCGGTGCGTATGCATTCGACAAGGAACTGGAAACTGCCGTGCAAAAGCAGCTGCTGGAATCTGCCGCTGTCAAAAAGGTAGAAGCCCATGCAGAAAACGGCGGTATTCTGGTATATTATGAAGCAGGAGCACGCCAGAAGGTGATCCGTACAGTTGCGGCACTGGACACCAGACTGCTGGCACCGCTGGGACCGGACACCTGTTCGGAACGGATCGATTCGGACTTTAAGACTGATCTGATAAAGCTGGTGGCAAAGCGGTATCTCCAAAATGCTCTGCTGCCGGCTCCCATTGCAAATGCGGTGATCTTGTTCAAGGGAATCCGCTATGCGTGGCGTGCAGTCAAGACACTGCTGGAGGGACATCTGAATGTAGATGTGCTGGACGGTGCCTCTGTCAGTGCGTGCCTGTTGCAGCGGAATTTCAAGACGGCAGGAACGATCATGTTCATGCTGTCGATCTCGGCACTGTTGGAGGACTACACCAGAGCCAAGACCAAGGCAGCCCTGACGGACAGCCTTGCCGTAAAGACGGACAAGGTGTGGCTGGTGCAGGACGGCACAGAGGTCCTGATTCCCATGGCAGAGCTGCAGGTGGGCGATGTGATCTGTGTTCGCACCGGCAGTGTGATTCCGGTAGACGGCACTGTCACTTCCGGCGAAGCCAACATCAACGAAGCTTCCATGACCGGAGAGCCGCTGAGCGTTCGCAAGGCGAAGGGCTCTACCGTATTTGCCGGAACGGTTGTCGATGAGGGCAGTATTCATGTACAGGTACGTGCTCTTAGCGGCAATACCAAAATCCAGAAGATCATTGAACTGATCGACAATTCCGAAAACCTGAAAGCCGGCGTGCAGAGCCGTGCCGAAAATCTGGCAGACCGCATTGTGCCGTTCAGCTTCTTGGGATTTGGTCTGACACTGCTGCTGACACGGAATATCACCAAGGCAGTGTCGATTCTGATGGTGGATTATTCCTGTGCCATCAAGCTGTCCACGCCGATCTCTGTGATCTCGGCAATTCGGGAAGCCGCAGACCATGATATTACCGTCAAGGGCGGCAAATATCTGGAGGCTTTCGCCGAAGCGGACAGCGTGGTATTTGACAAAACCGGTACACTGACCAATGCCGAACCGGTTCTGGAACGGGCGATCTCGTTCAGTGATTACAGCGAAGACGAGATTCTGCGAATTGCAGCCTGCATCGAGGAGCATTTTCCTCACAGTGTTGCCCGTGCCATTGTGAAGGGTGCGGCAGACCGCGGTTTGAATCATCAGGAAGAACATGCCGAAGTGCAGTATATCGTGGCACACGGCATTGCCACCACGCTTCACGGAAAGCGTGCCATTATCGGCAGCCACCACTTTGTTTCAGAAGATGAACATGTGGAGATCACAGCAGAACAGCAGGCGGCAATTGAAGCACAGTCCGGCGGCTGCTCGGTGGTCTATCTGGCAATTGGCGGGAAACTTTCCGGCGTGTTGTGCATTTCAGATCCGCCCCGTGCAGAAGCCGGGGAAGCAATTGGCCTGCTGAAAAAAGCAGGCATTGAAAATGTTGTGATGCTGACCGGCGACAGCCAGAAGGCGGCAGAGGTGACCGCAGCAAAGCTGGGAATCACCAAGTGTTTTGCACAGGTGTTGCCGGAGGACAAGCACCGCTATGTGGAACAGCTGAAAGCCGACGGGCACCGCGTTATTATGGTGGGCGACGGCATCAACGATGCTCCGGCATTGGCGGCGGCAGATGTTTCTGTTGCCATGAGTGATGCTTCGGACATTGCCAGAGAAGCGGCAGACATCACCCTGCGTGGTGCTGACCTGACGGAACTGGCGACCCTGCGGACATTGAGCGAAAAGCTGATGACCAGAATTCACCGGAACTATCGGTTTATCATCGGATTCAATTCGTCGCTGCTGCTGCTGGGCTTGTTCGGCATTATCGCTCCCACGACTTCGGCATTCCTGCATAACGCTTCCACCATGGCGATCTGTGCCAGGAGCATGACTCCCATGCTGGAGAAAAAACAAAACAGTGCAACAGAAGAAGATACAGGAAAGGCATAAGCATTATTATGCAAATTCTGTGCGGTTCTGTATTTGTGAAAAACGGTTTGTGTTTGTGAAAACGCAAGCCGTTTTTTGTGCTGTTTTCGGGGAATTCACAGGATTCCCAAAAGTTTATACATAGAATTCTCCTTGATTTTTTCGTTTGGTTATGCTAGACTAATTAGAGCGAACTAACTGCTAATTGAAACAAATCAGGAGGCTGAAACAAGATGAAAAAATGGGAGAATCCCAAGAAAATTCTGCCGGTTCTGGGCTTTTTGCCTACAGCGGTTCTGGCGGTATGTATTGCGGTTTCGCTGGGGGATTATACGGCACCGGTGCTGTCGCTGGACGCAGCCGGTTCGGAAACCGGAACACAGACCGGCACTCTGACAACGGAAAAGCGAAAGGAACGAAAAACTGTTGCGGTAACGACAAAAGCACCGGCTCCGGCAGTCACACCGGTTTCGGAATCCGGTACCTATCGGGACGGCACCTATACCGGTACCGGCACCGGATTTTCCGGACCGATCACGGTGCAGGTGGTTATCGAGGGCGGAAAGATCAAGGATATTACCGTTGTCAGCTCCACAGACGATTCTCCCTATCTGCAAAATGCTTCGGCACTGCTCAAGCAGATCGTTGCCCTGCAAAGCACAAATGTGGATACCGTTTCCGGTGCAACTTATAGTTCGGTAGGGCTGATCTCTGCCGTGCGGGACGCGTTGCAAAAGGCTGGCGGTAGCAGTGCCTCTGACAGTGCTCTGCCGGTTCTGGCGGCTTCCGAGAGCCAGAACAAGACCAGCGAAAATGCTCCCGCAGTAGAAGCTATAGCAGAACCGGCAGCCTATCGGGACGGCGTGTATACCGGTACGGGTACCGGCTTTGGCGGACAGATGACAGTGCAGGTCACAGTTTCCGGCGGGAAGATCACGGATATTCAGGTGCTTTCTTCCAAAGATGACAGCCCCTATCTGCAAAATGCCTGTGCACTGCTGCAAAATATCATTGTTTCCCAGAGCACCAATGTGGACGCAGTTTCCGGTGCAACGTATAGTTCCGCCGGCTTGATCGAAGCGGTGCGGAATGCACTGGCAAATGCGGCAACCGGAGAAGTGCCGGCAGAAACCACACCAGTTCCCACAGCGAAAACAGAGCCGCCGGCAACTACAGTTCCCGCAGTGCCGCAGGAAACCGGCAAATTCCCCTATCCGGACGGTGTGTACACCGGCAGCGGAGAGGGATATGGCGGTACCACGAAAATTGAACTGACCTTGAAAAACGGCACCATTCAGAAGATCCACGTGGTTTCCAATGAGGACGATGAAGCGTTTTTCAAGCGTGCGGAAACGCTGATCTCGCTGGTGATCCAGCGGCAGAGTACTGATGTGGATGCCGTTTCCGGTGCAACGTTCAGTTCGGAGGGTATTCTGGAGGCGATTCAGGAGGCTCTGGAAGCGGCAAAACAGGCGGCACAGCCTGCAACGACCACGACCACTGCAGTGACAACGGCACCGCCGGAAACCACCACCACACCGGTTACCGGTACGACCAACACGGAAACGACAACAGAGCCGGTTCCGGCCATTTATGAAAACGGCACTTATGAGGGAACTGCGGATTGCTATCCGGACGCTGACGAGGACTTTGCCGAATATGTGCTGTCGCTGAAAGTGCAGATCGAGAATGACCAGATTGTCAGCATTTCCAATGTCAATGGCTCCGGTGCGGAATACGACAAGCTGAACGACCGCTATATTTCCCGTGCCGCTGACGGCACCAAAAAGATTGCCGGCACCATTGCACAGATTCTGGAAAAGCAGCAGACGGACAGCATTGATGCCGTTTCCGGTGCCACCTGTTCCTCTGATGCGATCGTCCGTGCCGTGGAAAATGCACTGGAACAGGCAAGGAAAGGGGCGTGAGAAATCGTGCAGGTATTTGCAGTAAAGATCATCAACATCATGCTGGCGGTTTCGCTGGTATGTACCTATAATGCCGTGGTGAATGACCGGAAAGAGCATGAAACTGCCGCAAGACAAAAGCTGGCAGAGCAGCAGGCTCAGGCTGCGGAGGAGAATGCGGCACCGGCTTCTCCTTATGCAGACGGAACCTATACCGGCGAGGCACAGGGCTACGGCGGACCGGTAAAAATGGAAGTCACGATCGAACACGGACAGATCACAGACTGTACCGTGCTTTCTGCCGAGAAAGAAGACACTGCCTATTTCGATGCTGCACAAGGCGTGATCGATGAGGTGCTGGACGAACAGACCGCAGAGGTGGATACCGTCAGCGGTGCAACGTTTAGTTCCAGGGGCATTCTGGGTGCTGTGGAAGATGCACTGGAGCAGGCAAAGGCGGTGCAGCATGAATAAAAAGTTTTTCACCCCCAAAAAGGTACATGCCTATGTGCGGGCAGCCATTCAGCTGTTGTTCTTCCTCTTTCTGCCCTCGGCATTTACCACAGCCTTTTCCGGCATCAAGTCCGTTCTGACACAGATCGGCACTGGCTCTCCCGTGGTGATGAGTTCGTTTCTCACTGTGCTGCTGGCACTGTGTGCGTATACCGTGGTGTTCGGCAGATTCTTCTGCGGCTACGCCTGTGCGTTCGGTACACTGGGAGATGCGGTGCATGCTCTGTATCTGTTTCTCTGTAAGAAGTGCAAAAAGAAGCCCGTTCTCCTGAAGAAAAGCTGGAAGAAGCCTCTGTCGTTCCTGAAATACGCAGTGCTTCTTGCCATTGTGCTGCTGTGTTTTACCGGCGTTTATGGCGAGATCACCGGCTGGAGCCCGTGGGACGTGTTCTCTATGCTTCGCTCCGGCAACTTCAAGGTAGGTGCTTACTGGCTGGGCTGTGTGCTGCTGGTGCTGATTCTGGCGGGCATGGTGTTCTGTGAACGGTTCTTCTGCCGGTTCCTGTGTCCGATGGGAGCCGTCTTTACAATGCTGCCGATGCTGCCATTCTTTTCCGTCCGCCGGCAAAAGGCGAACTGTGCAAAGGGCTGTACTGCCTGTCAGAAGATTTGTCCGTCCGATCTGGAACTGCCGGAAAAGGGCAGCTGGAACGGAAACGGGGACTGCTTCCAGTGTCAGAAGTGTCTGGAAATCTGCCCTAAGAAAAACGCAGAAAGCGGCTTCCGGTTCTTCCGCGGAAACGAGATCTGGTTTGCCGTGCTGCGGGCAGTGATACTGGCTGCTGTGCTGATTCTGGCGGGAATCTGATTCGTGTGGTATTTTGCGGAATTGCTGTGAGTATATCAAAGCGGTTACATACGTCCTCATTTCAAGGACGGTGTGACCGCCTTTGTTTGTGTTTCCTTAGATTCTGAACAGGTTCTATGGTTGGCGACAAGCAGGCACAGCAAAACCGGCTCTGCACGGAGATTTCCACACAGAGCCGGTTTTGTTTATGATTCAGAGGATTTTATGAAGTGGGTGTCTTACTTGATAATGTCTTCCCAAGTCACATTCACGCCTGCACCCTTGCTTGCCACATAGTACAGGGCATAGAATGCATCGGTAGAATCTACGCTGCCGTTGCCGTCCACATCGGCTGCTGCGATCATCTGCTTGTTCTTTTCAGCGTCTTCGCTCAGAACAAAGTCAGCGTTGCCTGCGGAGATGTTTGCGGTGTACAGCATCATGTAGAAGACGTCAGTAGAATCCACTCTGCCGTCCAGATCCACGTCGGCTCTGGAGTCCGTTACTTCGATTTCTACTTCGAAAGTCAGCGGTGTGGTATAACCAGTTGCTTCCACAGTCAGCTTGTATGTGCCGGACTTTGTAAAGACTGCACCGTCACGGGTTTCTGCATCTGCATGAATTTCGCCGGTGGTCGGGTCAATGATCTTGACACCGCGTTTGCCGGTTGCTTCATATGTGGTATCGTTTACAGTAACCTTGGAAACATTCTTCAGATATGCAGCCAGATCGTCTGCGGTAGCACCCTTTGCAGCAATAACAGCACCCTTTTCTGCATCATATGCAGCAGGCATTGCATCGGTGGTCAGGATCACGCTGGTAGAGAACGGTGCATATACGCCGGATTCATCCGAAACGGTAATGGTATAGCTGCCCGGCAGAACGCTCTTGGCATCAAAGGTCATCTTGCCGTCTGCATAAGCAGCACCAGTCAGCGTGTCTGCGGAAACCGCTGCGGAGAAATCTTCCGGCAGGTCTGCCAGCGTTACCGGAATGCTGCCGGCAGCAACTGCAACGCTTTCTGCGGTGACAGTACCGTTGTGCTTCTTCGGCAGATACAGTCCGTCTGCGAGGTGTACACTGTATTCGCCCTTACTGGTCAGATAGCTGATCTCCACAATGGTGTCACCGGAGGTTGCAGCATACGGAGTAGAACGCAGGCTGTTTCCGTGTACTTCTGTGGTCTTGAAGCCGGCAGACCATGCCAGTTCAGAGCCGCCCTTCCAGATGTTTTCCAGCTGGAGCATACCATAGTTGCCGGTCTTTGTCTTGACGATCACGCCGTAAACCAGATTGCCTTCGCCCAGATCCAGACCGTCCATCTTCAGCTGATAGTCACCGTACTTGCTGTCGGTTTTGAGAGTCGGCGTGACGTTGGTCAGGTCAACTTCCGGTTCTGCGGTAATGGTTGCGGACAGGGTGCCGTCTGCGAACAGCTGTTTGTATGCTGCCGGAACAACGGTCTGATCTTCGTTCGGGGTGAAGCCTGCAAACAGGCTGCCCAGTACGCCGGAAGTCTTGCTGTCCTTTGCGTCAGCAGTCAACTGGTCGTACAGGCTCTGTTCGATTGCCACTTCTACACCGGAAACGCCCAGAATCTTGCCGCCGCCATTTTCATCAGCTTCGGAAGAATACGTGGTGTCTGCAAACATGCTGTTCCACTTTTTCCCTGTTGCAGAGGTCACTGCATCATAAGTGCCCTCTGCACGCATGCCGGCATTGCCAGCCAGATCTGCATCATAGGAAATCTTGCCGTCAGTGGTATCTGTCTTGTTGCCCAGTTCACCGTAATAGTAATCTGCATACGGGAGATTCATAGTACCGTAAACATACTGTTCTGGTTCGTTGTCCACTGTGAATGTGAAGTCCTGATAACCGGTAGCATAAACCGTAACGTCCCATCTGCCGTAGCCGTCAGTACCCTCCGGCAGCTGGCAGCGGTCGCTCTTGGTCAGACCAAGCTGAATGCCCATGGACTTGTGCATCCAGTTGTCTGCGGCAAACTTGGTGCCGTAGGTAGCCAGAACGGTGTCACCATCGCCGTAGTAATCCCAGCGGACTGCGTACATATGAGCACCCAGATCGCCGTAATCTCCGTTGATGTCCACGCGGATAAAGTCACCATAGCCGGAATCGTGCTGGACTTCGCTGATTTCTACCGCGGCCTTGTCTACCACTTTTCCCTCCGGTGTTTCAGAGGTGGAACGCTTGGAGAACTGGAATGTGCCGTCCTCCTGTTTTTCTGCTATCTTGATGCCGGAAGTGTTGGCATCTACCTGAATTTCTTCGTCGATATTGACCAGATTCTTTTCGGTATAGCCGCCCTTGACTTCTGTCCCGTTTTCATAGACCGTATAGGCTTTCTTGAAGTCCTCATAATCTGCTGCCGGAACAGCGACCGGAACATATTTCGGTCCCACGATCACAGAGTGGTCGTATGCACCAGCCGCTTTTCCGTCTACCATAACGGTTGTGGTACCAGCATCTCTGTCGCTGACCACATCGACAGATTCGTTCTGTCCCTTGCCGGTATAGTCGTAGCTGTTTCCGTCGGTATCAAATACCTTTACGGTGCACTGATAGCTGCCGCGGTGCAGACCGTGGTTGCTGGTGGCACGGGTGACTGCATCATATGCACCCAAGTCGGTTTCTCCGTGGGAATCGGCATCAGCAGAAGAAGCCTCCCAGTTGCCGTCTGCGGCACTGTCCAGATAAACGCCTTCATTCTCCCAATACTCTGCCCAAGTCAGAGATGCGGCACAGTACACATAATCTGTGGTGCCTGCTTCTTCGGCATACGCCGTGATCGCCGGAGCGACCTGTGTAGCTGCCAGTACAGCGGCAGACGCTGCACCGACAAGCTTTTTCCAGTTGATCTCTCGCATAGTAACCTCCTGAATTTTCTTCCGTGCTGCATTGCGATAAGCAGCACAATTTATGGCAATACCGCAAAAAACGCTGCATGGTATTGCCTTATAGCAAATCCTGCAATTTTGCAGGATACACTACCCAATAGGATTTGCAATTAGCTGCAACTAATTAGTTTAAACTAACTTAACAAATAAGAAATAACTGGAATCGAAAATTCCAGTTTATGAGTGCTTTCCGTTTTTGGCAGGTTTCTCTGCCGGCTTCGGAAAAATGGATTTCGGCAAAAAGTGAATGACACGGTCTGCCGCAATGCCGGTGAAGAAACCGGTAATGCATCCCGCCACCAGCAGGAACGGGAAGTAGGCAATGACCTGTACCGACTGCATCGCCGCAATTGCCGCAAGAATCTGTCCTACGTTGTGGAGCACGGCACCGACAATGCTGATGAACCACAGGTGCTTTTTTTGCAGCAGCTTGCAGAGCAGTGCCATGCCGAGAAAACAGAGGATTCCGCCGGTGAGGGAATAGAGCAACGACACCGGCGTACCGGTGAATATGGAACCCAGCAGGATCCGCAGTACCAGTACCGCAAAGGCATCTCGCGGGCGGTAGACCACCAGCACGATCAGGGTAATGACGTTGGCAAGTCCCAGCTTTACCCCCGGAATGGGAACCGGCACCGGAATCTGTGCCTCCACCACAAAGATCGTCAGAGCCATTGTGGTAAAGAGGGCAAGCATGACCAGATGCTTAACGGACTTGGACATCGTAAGACCCCTCCTCGTCAGATGCAATGGAAATGCGAATGTGGTTCGGCAGACAGACGATGGGCAGAATGCCGTCCGAGATCGCTCCCTGCTTGACACAAAGGTGATCGGGGCAAGTGGCAGACTGCATGGAGATCTGGTTTGATTCCACCAGAATGACATTTTCCGCACCGTTTTCCCCGTCAATGGTGAGTGTGTAGGATTTCTTGACCGTGGAAAGGTCGATTTCATATAATAAGTTGTCCTGCTGATAGATGCGGGCGATTTTTTCCGGCTGCTTGTGGTGCATGACATACAAGCTGCCCAGAATCCCGCCGCCCAGCAGTACAACGGTAATGCCAATGAGAATCAGCGTTTTTTTCATGAATTGTTTACCTGTAACTGATACTTGTCGATGTGCTTCGAGGTGACAACAGAGCCGTCCGACTGAATGAAGACCGCTTCAATGCCGTCCAGCGAATCGATGAGCTGCATGCCGGCATCTGCCCCCATGAGAAATGTGGCAGTGGAAAGTGCATCACAGTCAATGCCCTTGTCTGCAATAATGGTGGTGCTGATCACGTCAGATTCCGACGGGGCACCGGTGCAGGGATCCAGAATATGATGATAGCGTTTCCCGTTTTCCTCGAAATATTTTTCATAGTTGCCGGAAGTGACAACAGCCTGTCCGGTGACGGTGACGGAACCCATTAAGCTTTCCGGCGAGAACGGATCCGTAATGGCAACTGTCCAGCTGCTGCCGTCGGGCTTGGTGCCCAGCGTCATGACGTTTCCGCCCAGACTCATCAGGGCAGAGGTGACACCTTCTTCTTCCAGCACCTTTTTCATTTCATCGGAGATATACCCCTTTGCCACTGCACCGAAGTTCAGTGTAACGGCATCACTGGAAAAGGAGAGGGAACTGCTCTGTGCATCATAGCGGACATCGCTCCAGCCCTCCGGTCGGAGCAGTGCCTGTATGCGGTCGTCTGCGGGAATGGCAGCGTGGTCGGTGCCGATGCCCCACAGGTCGATCAGGTCGCCAATGGTGCAGTCCAGCATGCCGCCGCTTTTTTCGCCGTATTCCAAAGCCGCATACAGTACATTTCCCAGGTCTGCGGAAATAGGGATTTCTGTTCCCACAGCAGCTTTTGCCGCCCCATTGACCTTGTTGACTTCGGAATCCGCAATGGTGTTGGAAAAGACCTGTTCCAGTTCCTTGGCACGGGCAAAGGCAGCTTCTGCACCGGCCTGGGCGTGTTCCCCGTAGGTGCGAACCATAATATAAGTACCCATAAATTCCTGCGTATCTTCGTAGACTGCGTCCGCGGCAGAACTGTCTGTGCTGTCTGCCGTTGTGTCTGTTGATGCGGAAGTGCTGTCCGAAGATGCCGTACTGGTGCAGCCCGTCAGGCAGAGCAGTCCGGCAAGTCCGATTGCCCATAGGTGCAGATGCTTCATGCTGGAAACGATTCCTTTCCGTAGAATGGTAGTTAGTATCTTCTAACAGATACCGGATTTAGTATAGCATGCTTTTTTCACTCTGTCAAGTCCGGCTTGAAAAGATTTCCGCAACGCTTTTTGAAGTAACTGTAAACCGGAGAAAATCTTTTCTCAACCGCAGAAAAAAATTGTGCAATATATATCGGACAGCATTGCGAATTGCTGCCGCGACAGGCTTGCAATCTATAAAAAGGTGTGGTACAATAAAGGAAACATTTGTGTGAACATATTTGGGGCAGCACTGCACAAGGCTTGTGCGTAAAATGCGGCGGCAGGCGAACCTGCTGCCGTGTTGCCCGATGCATTCAGGAGGTTTGGTCGATGATCTATACAGTGACTTTTAATCCGGCAATTGACTATGTGGTGCATACCGATGCCATGCAGGTGGGTATGGTCAACCGTTCCCGTACAGAGGAGATCTACTACGGCGGAAAGGGCATCAATGTTTCAATGGTGCTGAAAGAACTGGGGCTGGAATCCCGTGCACTGGGCTTTGTGGCAGGATTTACCGGTGCGGCAATTGAAAAGGGTGTGCAGGCAAAGGGCATTGCCACCGATTTTGTGCATTTGCAGGAGGGCTTTTCCCGCATCAATGTCAAGATCAAGTCCGGAGAAGAAACGGAACTGAACGGGCAGGGACCTGTCATCGGGGCAGAAGCAGTTGCGGAACTGTTCCGGAAACTGGACAAGCTGCGGGACGGGGACACCATTGTGCTGGCTGGCAGCATTCCCAGTACGATGCCGTCGGACACCTACGAAAAGATTCTGGCACATCTGAAAGGAAAACAAATTCGAACTGTAGTCGATGCCACCAAAGACCTCCTGAAAAACGTGCTGCAATACCAGCCGTTTCTCATCAAGCCCAACCATTACGAACTGGGTGAACTGTTCGGAGTCACGCTGCACAGTCACAGTGAGATCGAAGCCTATGCCCGAAAATTGCAGAAAATGGGTGCCCGAAACGTGCTGGTTTCCATGGCGGAACAGGGGGCACTGTTGCTGGACGAAGCCGGCATCTGCCATATCTGCGGGGTGTGTCAGGGCACTGTGAAAAATTCTGTGGGAGCCGGCGACTCTATGCTTGCCGGTTTTCTTGCCGGTCTGGAAACCGGAGATTATACCGATGCCCTCAAGCTGGGCACTGCCGCCGGCGGAGCTACGACTTTCTCGGAGGGTCTGGCAGAGCGGGCAGAGATCGACCGGTTGCTGCTGCAATTGTAAAAAATATGTGAATCGCTCAGAATTATCGTATTTGAAAAACTGATGTGTTATGATAGGTTTGCCAAGGCAATACCGCACAAAGATTGTGCGACAGATGCGTCGTCAAATTTTTCGTCA
>ENA-UOOD01001757-UOOD01001757.1-human-gut-metagenome-genome-assembly--contig:-CS67-NODE-1757-length-20974-cov-6.632535_pt1 | contig 20974 bp, 10 predicted proteins | sample MGYA00242464_ERZ724011 | MGnify/ENA metagenome assembly ERZ724011 | reverse complement strand
GACCTGAATTCTGTTCTAACAAAAGAGTGTGGGCGATATTTTGTTCCACTCTCCATCATCATTGCAAAGCATCATATCCGCCCACATTTGCGAACGCAATGCTGTTATGGGCAAGCCATCTGCAATGTATTGTATTCATTATCATTAATTGCAGCGGTTCTTTGTCTCGCGCCCTGACAGCCTGCCTGTACACCTGACGCCCGTTGTTGGCCGGACGTCGCAAATTCGGGAGATGCTGTTATGCAACTTACCAAGGGAGCCATCGGGAATCTGATCAACCGGTACAAGGCGGTGCTCAAAAAGTGCCACCTGATGAACACTTTCGGCAGCCTGGCTGTGGCCGGCATGCTGGTCATGGGCGGCGCCGGCATGGCTGTGGCCGCGGGTGCTCAGGATGTGGCACTGGGAAGCGGTGACCAATACAACCCCGAACAAGGCGCCAACCACCTCATGGGCGGCTGGCTGGTAAACACCCCTGAGACTGCCGAAAAGGCTCAAGGCGACATCACCCTCACCGTCAATGGCGGTACCATCAGCGAGATCATCGGCGGCAGCTACGCCAAAGGCCTGACTGCTGGTGAAAATAGCACGCTCCTTACCGTAAAGCACGGCGATATCACCACCACCATCGGCGGTGAGACCACTTCCGCTGAGACCACTTCCGCCGAGTTCGTGGTGGGCGGCAGCAAGGTCGCCGGCGGAGCCGGTGCCAAGCTGGAGACCGGCAAGACGACCCTGACTATCGAGAATGGTACGTTTGGTAAGAGCGACAGCACTAACGCCTACGCACTGGTCATGGGCGGCAACTACGCCAAGACGGCCGGTAACAATAAACTTACTGCCACCACCGAAGGTTCCAGCGTCACCGTCAATGGCGGCACCTCCTATGCCTCCGTGGTGGGCGGCAGCGTGGCCCACAGATACAGCGGCGCGGGCATTATCAATGTCTTCGACAACGGCAATACTTCCGTGACCATCACCGGCGGCACCTTTAATCCTTCGCAAAGCAGCCTGACCGACGAGCAGGGCGGCATCAATCTCAAGGCCGCCGTCATCGGTGGCGGCCTCGCTTACGGCGCCAACACGAGCACCGTGCTGGGTTCCGATACCCAGGATGTGACCAGCAGCGTGACCATCAGCGGTAATGCCAACGTCAACGGCAAGGTCGTGGCCGGCAGTGTGGTGGCCAATGGCGGCTATTCTGCCATCGTCCATGGGGACACGCTTCTGAGCATGAGCGGCGGCACGGTCAATGACGACCTGGTGGGCGGCGGCATGGTACAGGACGCGGCTTCCCTTTCCGGTGAAAAGCCCGACAGCAACCTCATCGTCACCGGCAATGCGGGTGTCACGGTTGACGGCGGTACCGCCACGGGCGAGATCGTCGGCGGCAACTATGTGCGCGGTAACGGCAGCGCCCGTGTGGAAAATTCTTCGGTGACCATCACTAGCGGCACCTTTTCTCCTGATACCGCAAACAAGGCCGAGTATGTCATCGGCGGCAACAAGTCCATGGCTTATAAGGGTGATACCGCAAAGACGCTGGTGGAAAAGGACAGCGGCGTCCTCGTGAACGGTAATGTGAACATCGCTGACGGCGCCGTGGTGGGCGGCAGCATGGCCAAGGCCACGAGTACCGGCCAGGCGACCGCGATTGTTGGCGGCAACAGCGGTGTGCAGGTTGACAAGGGCACCCTGGCCGGTGTGGTCGGCGGCGGTATCGCCGAAACCTATTGGTCTTCCAATGGCAAAGCCTCCTCGACTGTGACCGGCACCTCTTCCGTGACCATCAATGGCGGTACCATCAACGGTATCGCCTACGGCGCTGTTGCAGACGGTACGTCTTCCGCTGCCATCGTTGGCGGCGGTCTGGCCAATGGCGCGGGCTCCAGTGCCTCTGTCACCAACACGAGCGTGACCATCGCCGGTGGCAAAATCGACGGCAAGGTCGTGGCCGGTGGCCTGGCCATCAACGGCGGTACCACCACGGCTGGAGGAAACACCCTGCTGACCATGACCGACGGTGCGGTTTCGGGTGACCTCATCGGCGGCAACCTCCTTGAAAAGGACGGGAAAGAGGGTAGCGTCATTGCCGGCTCCACGGTGAATGTGAAGGGCGGCACGGTGGCCGGCGAAATCTACGGCGGTTCCTATGTGCGCAATACCACTGTCACGTCCACGGTAGGCAGCACGACGGTGAACATCAGCGGCGGCAGCATCGGTGCCACAGAGCCGCAGGGCTGGGCGCAGTATGTTGTGGGTGGTGGCAAGGCCATGAGCAACGCTACGACGACCGAATCCTCCGTCATGGGTACCGCTGCGGTGAACATCAGCGGTGGTGATATCACGCGCGGCGCCGTAGTGGGCGGCGGCTTTGCCCGTGCCCAGGGAGCCGGCGGTTCCGCTACGGCCAGTGTGGAGAACTCTGTGGTGAACCTCACCGGCGGCAGCCTGGTGGGCGTCGTGGGCGGCGGCCTGGCTGAAAACCTGGGTACTGAGACGGCCACTGCCGGTGTGACCACTGCCAGCCTGACCATCGGCGGCAGCGCCACGGTCAACGGCATCATCTACAAGGGCAATGATGCCGGGAATACCTCCCCTTCCGCGGCCGTCATCGGCGGCGGTCTGGCCTACAGCCAAAATAACTCGACGGCTATCGCTTCTGTTGAGACCGCCAATACCATCATCAATGATGGTACCATCAATGGTAATGTCTATGCCGGCGGCATGGCTGATGGTACTGACGCCAAAGCCGATGTGACCACTGCCAACCTGACCATCAATGGCGGCGAGATCAACGGCAGCGTCTATGCCGGCGGTTATGCCCTCAATGGCGGTATGGCTAACGTAACCACCGCCAACGTCACGCTCAAGGGCGGCAGCATCAGCGGCAAGGTAACGGTCGGTAATGAGACCACCGCCACCATCACCCTCGACGGTACGGGGGCCAAGGTCACTAGTGACGATACTGGTGACTTCGAAGGCAATGAAAACAGCACTCTGGCCTTCAACAACTACAACGGCACGTTCGAGAATGTTGCCATTGGTTTTGGCACACTCGCCGTCGCTGAAAACTCCAATGTGTATGTGGATGCCCTGGTTTCAGGGCAGCGGGGCTCTGATCGCCCCAACACTGGTTTCTTCGGCGCTCCTACCCCTACTGATGAAGGCACTTTAAATCCCACTGGCAGCGGGTTTACGATTACGGGCGGCGGCACGATCACAGCCAAAGAATTCCATGTGAATCCTGACGCCTCCGTCATGATCGAGCATGGTAACGTGGTGGCTGATGATGTGAAGGTCCAGGGCGCAACGCTTACCGTGGGTAAGGGCTCCGCTTCTGCCGGTTTCACCGTTAACAATGCTCTCACGTTCGAGAATGTTGACGAAAAGCCTGCTCCGAGCATACACGTCGAAAACCTCGGCACTGCCACGCTGGACCAGAAGGTTGTCCTTGATGATGAGGGCAAGATAGATACGACGATCTTCACGGCCAGTAACCTCCAGGTCAACACCGGTGGGACCCTCAAGCTCGAGGGGCTGGATGGTAAAACTCTGACCGCGGATGAGCTTGCTGCTCTGCAGGCTACGACGCAGGGCGGCCTGCTGGATATTGGCGGTGCCACGATTGCGGATGTGGCCACCGGTGAAGACGGTAACTATGCCTACTCCGACGTTTCCGGCATTACCAGTGACCAGTTCATAAATGCTGGTGTCGCGGTCAACGATAGCGAGGCTGGTACCGGCATCTCCGGCGGCTTCAAGAATGTCCAGCTGACGGATACTGCAGATCTGAAGGTCAAGGGCACCCTGCAGCTGGCTGGCAGCACTGCGGGCGGCAATCTTGTGGCGACCAATGGGAACAATCCTGGGAATCTGAATGTTCAAGACGGATCCGTAGCCACTCTTGGTCGCGAGGATGCGAACAATCAGGGGACTCTGGGGAACGTTACGCTGAATGGCAGCGGCATCCTGAACGTCATCGGTCAGGGGAGAGCTGAATTCACGACCGATAATATCGTCGCGACGGGGGGAGGGACGACTGCTGTTGTCAATGTCAGCGGTGCGACCCTGAACACCCAGCAGATCGATCCTACGAACGGCCTCAGCAAGCTGAACATCACCAATGGTGCCGTGAATGCCTCGGGTGATGTGAACATCACGAATGTGGTTCTGGCCAATGGTGTTCTGGCCGCCCATGAAGCGGGCGGTGCGGCTGGTACTCCGGGCGGCGACATCACTCTGGGTACTCTCTCCGGCCAGGGTTCCGTGGTCGCCGACAAGACCCTGACCCTGACGGCAGGCTACGCCGGTGCTGCCGACGACGTCCTGACGCTGCAGGCTGGTGGTGACATCACCGCCAAGGACCAGAGCCCCACCGCCACGGACCAGAGCCTCACGCGGGCTGCTGGCGGCAAGCTGACCGTCGTGGCCGGTGGCACCATCAAAGCTGCTAACATCTCCGCCACCAACGTGGCTGCCAAGAAGCTGACGGCTTCCGGTGACGTGGCTGTCGACGGCGGTACCCTGGATCTGACGGGTACGGGTACGGAGGCTGCGGATGTCAGCACGGTCGATAGCCTGAAGCTGACCAACGGCACGCAGGCTGACATCAAGGGTTCGTTGAAGCTGGGCGACACCAGCACCGGCACCGGCACCGGCAAGACCCTGACCGTGGGTACCGGTGACGATGCGGTCGGCGGCACCACCCTGTCCGCCCAGCACATCGACCTCGACGGCGGCACGCTGCTGGTCGACCCGGCCTGGAATAAGGCTTCCAGCAACGTGGCTGTGGCAAGCATGGGGACTTCCACTACTCACGCTGACGTCATCGTCGACGGCGACGTGGGTGTGGGCCAGAACTCCTACCTGGCTCTGGGCACCGCTGATATCAGCTGGCTGCGTGGTGTGGTAGGCAACTACACCAAGGGCGTGGGCCTGTCCGAAACGGGCATCACCGCCGCTCTGGGTGTGTACGAGGGCCTCACGATCGGTACCGATAAGGCCCTGCTCGTGGACGGCAGCAAGATGGATACGGCAACGGATCCTGCCCTGCATAATGCTGTCAATGCCCCCGCTAACGACAACTCCGCCACCTTCGCTGCCAACAGCCTGCTGGTGGTCAACGGTGCCGATGAGGCTATCGCGGCCGGTGGCGCTGCCATCAAGTTCGCCGATGCTACCGGCAGCACCCTCACCGTGTCCGAAGGTGCCAAGCTGCTGGTCACCGATGCCGTGGCCGGTCAGACCTACACCATCGTGGGCAATGTGAATGATCCGGCGGCAGCTCTTGCCGGCTGGAAGAACAACGGCATGACGTCCACCACGGACATGATCTCGCTGGGCGATGCCAAGTTTGACAGTACGGGTACTACTACCCCCGGCAAGGTCACCACTAAGGCCTCCCGCAATGACGCCCACACCGTGTTCCCCAACCTGAGCGACGGCATGGCCAACGCGGTGAACGACCTGTACACCGGTCGCAAGGACAGCACGGGCAAGTCCGTGGACTACGCCGACGTCAATTCCGCCGACATGGGCGTGCGCTTCCTGAGCCGTGCCACGGACAACCGCTTCCTGGGCATGGACAAGGACGCCGCCGCTGCCACCATCGAAAGCGCTGCCCGCATCGCCTTTGCCGGTGCTGTGCCGCAGATGACCAAGATGGCTTCCGACGCGGGCACCAATGCCGTGGTCAACCGTCTGGGCTTCGCCGATCCCGCTGACGGCGCCCAGGCCATGGACGCCGACGGCAAGATCGTGGACCGCAACACCACCGGCTTCGCCCTCTGGATCGCGCCCCTGTGGCAGAGCCAGCACGGCTGGGGCATGGATGCCGACAGCATGGACTATGGCTTCAACGGCAATCTGGGCGGCGTGTCGCTGGGTGCCGACTACACCTTCGAGAACGCCATCCGCGCCGGTATCACCTTCAACATCGGTGGCGGTTACGCCGAATCCTCCGGCGGCGACCTCAGCAGCACCGACAACCGCATGAACTTCTGGGGCCTCGGCGCCTACGCCGGCTGGAATTACGAAAACTTCGGCGTCATGGCCGACGTGTCGTACACCAGCACCTGGAACCAGCTCAAGCAGGACGTGGACAGCCGCATGGGCATGGGCGATCTGGAAGCCGACGTGCAGGCTACGGCCATCAGTGCCGGTCTGCGGGCCGAGTATCTGCTGCAGACCAGTGCGATGGACATCATCCCGCACATCGGCGTGCGCTACATGAGCCTCAACACCTGGGGCTATGACGTGGATACCCACGGCGGCACCGTGCTGGAAGGCGACAGCCTCCACCAGGACATCTGGACCTTCCCCATCGGCGTGACCTTCAGCAAGGACTTCGCCCTGGACAGCGGCTGGAACTTCAAGCCCAGCCTGGACTTCACCGTGATCCCGGCCGCCGGCGACATCAAGGCCAAGCACGATGTGCACTTCACCGGCCTGCCCGGCACCTATGAAGTGGAGACCCAGATGATGGATTACCTCACCTGGCAGGGCGGCGTCGGTCTGGAACTGGCCAACGACAACATGAGCATCGGCGTGAACTACACGCTGCAGGCCGGTCAGCACACCACCGGTCACGGCGTGTTCGGCAGCTTCCGCTACGAGTTCTAGGCCCTGATGCTTTAACCCATCAAACCGGGCGGTGGCCGGAAAGAGAGTCCCGGCCACCGCACCTTTTGACGCCGCCCTGTATCCAGCCTTCCCGGGGCGGCGTTTTTTATTGGCCGCGCCGGGCCCCGAAACGGGAAGGAGCATTTTGCAAAAAACGGCTATCCCGTAAAAATTTCGCCGCACCATCCAACGCTCATGCCGGCCGCCCATACGCGGCGCGCCACGTCCGGCCCCGGCCGGATCGCATACCATCACAAGGAGACATCATGTCCCGTTTTCCCCGTTTTCTGTCCGGTCTCGCCCTCATGCTGACCCTGCCCCTGTCCGGTTGCCTGGATACCGGCCCGGACGTGGTCTGCGTGGATGTGGACCGTGTCCTCAGCCAGTCCAGGGCCGCGCAGCAGGCCAACGAACACCTGGCCAAAGTCCAGGCCATCCTGCAGAACGGCCTGGCCGCCTATCAGGAAGAACTGAAGAAAAGCCCTGAAGAAAAACGCGAGCAGGAACTGCGTCAGGGCCTGGCCGTGCTGCAGCGCCAGCTGGTGCTGGAACAGGCCGCAGCCCGTGACGTGGTCAGCAAGCACATGCTGGCCAGGATCGAAGCCTGGCGCGCCGACAAGGGCGACGTGGCCGTCATTGCCCGCCAGAACGTCCTTTCCGCTCCTGCGTCCATGGACATCACCGCCGAGATCATCAGCCGCATGGACGCCGGCAGTGTGCAGTTCGCCGAGCTGCCCAAGGTCAGCATCCGTACCCATGCCGACGGCCCCGACGAAAAGGCCGGCAAGGAAGAAAAGACCGGCAAGAACGACAAGGGCGCCAAAAACGAAAAGAAGTAGAAAAGACGAAGTAGAAGAGAAGCAACAAAGAAACAGAAGAATTTCTTGCCCGTCACAACCAGACAGGAGGATATCCCCATGCCCGCTCTGAAAAAGACCCCCGCCAACAGCCATGCCCCTGAACAGCATACCGAACAGCGTACCGAACAGCAGCTGCGCGTGACCATGCTGCCGGCCCCCGCTCTGGAAACCATTTACGCCAATGCCTTCCAGACAAACTACTCCCACGGCGAGATCCTGCTCACGGCCTGCGTGAGCCGCAACGAACAGGACCAGCAGGGCCCGGTGCTGGCCGTGCAGCCGCAAAAGGCCATCGGCATGAGCCCCGAAAGCGCCAAACGTCTGGCCGCCGCGCTGGTGCAGACCATCCAGCAGTATGAGGCCCAGTACGGCGAGATCATCCTGTAGCCCGCGCCTTCCGCATCTTTTCTGATACGCCGGATAACAACGCCTGTGGACAGTCCACAGGCGTTTTTTCGTGACGGGCTCCGCGACGGCCCGCCCCGAGGCCCATCCGTTCCGTTTTTTCCGGCCGTTTTGTATTGCCGCTCCAAAGCGCGCATGATATGCTTCCACGAACGCAGTCCAGCGCGACCGGGAAGATCACGCGCCGGCGGGGGATGCATGCCGGTAAGCCGTATGCGGCGCTGCGCCTTCCAGACCTTCAAGACAGGAGCATGTTCATGGATCCGTTTGACGCGGGTTGGCTCTCTCTGCTGCCGCCCATCATCGCCATCACCCTGGCCCTGATCACCAAGGAAGTCATTTCCTCCCTCTTCCTCGGTATTCTCAGCGGCACCGTCATCTATTGCCTGGGCATGAGCACGGGCGACCTGATCATCAAGCCCGTGGAGATCGCCTTCACCACCATGGTGAACAAGGTCGATTTCAACATCATCATCTTCTGTACCCTGCTGGGCGCGCTGGTGTTCACCATCTCGCGTGCCGGCGGTACCCGTGCCTACGGCAACTGGGCCACCAGGCGCATCAAGAGCAAGCGCGTGGCCATGCTCTCCACCGGCGGCCTGGGCGCCTTCATCTTCATCGACGATTATTTCAACTGCCTCACCGTGGGCACGGTCATGCGCCCGGTGACGGACCGTTACAAGATCTCCCGCGCCAAGCTGGCCTACATCATCGACGCCACCGCCGCCCCCATCTGCATCATCGCGCCCATCTCCAGCTGGGCCGCCGCCGTGGGCAGCAACCTGAAAGCCACCGGCGCCTTTGAAAGCGATTTTGCCGCCTTCGTGGCCACCATCCCCTACAACTTCTACGCCCTGTTCTCCATCATCATGGTGGTCATGGTCTGCCTGGGCAACTTCGACTTCGGCCCCATGCGCAAGGCCGAACTGCGCGCCCAGCAGGGCGAACTGGGCAACGTGGACGCCGAACAGGCCGAACTGGGCACCAGCGCCAAGGGCAGCCTCATCGACATGCTCCTGCCCATCGGCAGCCTGATCTTCTTCGCCGTGGTGGCCCTGCTCTACAGCGGCGGCTACTGGGGCAGCGATCCCGCCTACCACACTCTGGCGGCCGCCTTCGGTAACAGCAGCGCCTCCAAGGCCCTGGTCTGGGCCTCCTTCGGCGCCATCACCGTGGCCTTCTTCCTCTTCGTGCCGCGCGGCCTCATGAGCCTCAAGTCCTTCATGGACTGCGCCGGCGAAGGCATGAAGGCCATGATGCCCGCCAACACCATCCTGGTGCTGGCCTGGACCATCAGCGGCGTGTGCCGTGACCTGCTGCAGACCCCGCTCTTCGTCAAGACCATGGTGGCCGACGGCGGCATCTCCGGCGGCCTGCTGCCCGCCATCATCTTCGTGGTGGCCGGTTTCCTGAGCTTCTCCACCGGTACCGCCTGGGGCACCTTCGGCATCCTGATCCCCATCGTGGTGCCCGTTGCCCAGGCCGTCGATCCCAACCTGGTGCTGGTCTGCCTGTCCGCCACCCTGGCCGGCAGCGTGTTCGGCGACCACTGCTCGCCCATCTCCGACACCACCATCCTGTCCAGTGCCGGCGCCGGTTGCGCCCATCTGGAACACGTCTCCACACAAATGCTCTATGCCTGTGTGGTGGCGGCCAGCAGCACGGTGGGCTATGTGGTCTCCGGCCTCACCCACGGCAGCCTGCTGCCCGGCTTCGCTTCCGGCCTGATCTTCATGGTGGTGACCATGCTGGTGCTGCGCCAGCGCAACAAGCAAAAGGACGCTGCCCAGGCCTAGCCGGGCTTTCCGCGATACCGACGAAAAAGGCGCTTCCCCGAGGGGAAGCGCCTTTTTTGCGTCATGAGGACGGCCAGACACGAGAAACACAGATCAGGCCCAGACCTCGTCGTGCCCTTTGCTGGCCTGCCATTGCGGGATGATGCTGCTGTGATCCGGGACGGCTCCGAGAGCCAGCGGGCAGAAGCGTGGTACACAAAAGAATGCCGATACGGTCCTTACACGGACTGCGGGCCTCTCCCGCTCTGCGCCTCCTGTCAAAAGTCAAGACTGAACTGCATACCGAGCCCCACGGAAGGGTCATTCTCCTCGGGCCGGGACTTCTTGCCCCATTCGTTGTGCTCGTCCTTGAGCATCAGCTCCGGACCGATGGTCAGCGAGGCATCATCGCTGTCCATGAAGTCGGCATAGGCCCGGACCACATGCCGCCGCTCCAGAGGCCGCAGCTCGTCAGGGCGGGCCTCGCTCGACGGCAGCTCGGCACGCCAGACGGAGTCATCGCGCCGGATGTTCATGCCGAGACGGCTTTTTTCCTCCGCCTCCCGTTCCGCCTCCTTGGCTTTGCGGGACTCGGCCTTGGCCTGGCGGTCGGCCTCGCGCAGAGCATGTTCGATGCTGGAGGAATTGCCCCTGTCCCGGCCCAGGGCCCGCTTGCGCAGGGAGTCCGTCTCCACGCCGTCATGCCACAGGGCATTGCTCCTGTCGCGGGAGGTGCCGAAACTCCAGGCCTGCCCGCCCTTGCTGTTGCCCGCAGCGGCCTTGCCCGCCGGGGCCTGCACCGCCTTGCCCTTCTCCACCGCCAACACCGGCAGAGGAGCAAGGGAGACCGTCAGGGCAGACAGGGCCAGACCAGCCAAAAACAAATGTACTCTATGCAGCATGGCCGCAGGATAGCCGTCATCCCGCCGGATTGTAAAGACATCCCCGTCGCAGGACATCCTCTGTGCCCGCATGCTGCCCCGTAATGCGGCCTCTCGGCCTTTTTGGGGATGGCCTGCATACATGTACACAAAAAAAGGAAGGACGCCCAAAAGCGTCCTTCCTGTGTCTTTTCAGGGGGGGATCGTGCCTACTGCTTGGCGGCAGGCTGTGCCTTCGCAGGAGCGGCCGCAGGCTGGGAGGCCTTCTGGCCGGCAGCGTCATGGGCCTTGACCAGCTCTTCCGCGTCAGCCACCGGGAAGGAAGGCTTGACGTTGGGATCCTGCCAGCCGCCACCCAGGGCCATGCACACGCTGACCACGGCATTGAGGCGGTCACGCAGGGCGTTGGCCAGGCTCAGCTCGGCGCTGAACAGCTGGCGTTCGGCATCCAGCACGGTCAGGTAGTCGGTGTAACCGTTGTCGTACTGCAGGCGGGCGATCTCCGCGGCGCGGCGCAGGCTGTCCACCTGGGCCTGGCTGGCCGCCACGATGGCGTCGGCCTCGCGCTGGGAGGTCAGGGAGGTGCGCACGTCCTTGAAGGCGTTCTGCACCGTCTTGCGGTACACGGCGATGGCCGCTTCCTTCTGGGCCTCGGCGTCCTTGACGTTATACCAGGTGCGGCCGAAGTCCAGCAGCGGCATGGAGCCGGTCACGCCGTAGCTCCAGGCGCCCGCAGGACCGCTGAACAGGTTCACCACGCTGGCGCTGAGGGTGCCCAGCATGCCCGTCAGGGAGATGGACGGGAAGAACTCGGCACGGGCCACGCCGATATTGGCGTTGTAAGCCATGATCATGTACTCGGCGGCGCGCACGTCGGGGCGGCGCTCCAGCAGTTCGGACGGCAGGCCGGCAGGCAGCACGGGCGGGGCCGGCAGCTTGCTGATGTCGCCGCCGCGCGGCATGACGGCGCTCATGATGTCGCGGGGCGAACGGCCCAGCAGCACGGCCAGGCTGGCTTCGGCGCTGTCCACGGCCACCGTGGAGCTGTGCACCTGGGCACGGGCCGTTTCCACTTCGGCGCGGGCACGCTGCCAGTCCAGCTCCGTGATGTCGCCCTGACGGTAGCGGCTGGTATAGATGCCGAACGCATCCTCACGCGTGCGCAGGGTACGCTTGGCCGTGGCCAGCTGCATGTCCAGGGCCAGCAGGGCAAAGTAGCTCTGGGCCGTCTGGCTGGCCACGGAAAGGCGCAGGGCCTCGTGGCTGACCACGGTGTTCAGCAGCACGTCCGACAGCATGGTGTAGTTGTTGCGGTACTTGCCCCAGAAGTCCAGTTCCCAGCTGGCCGAGAGCTGGCCCTGGTAGTTCACGTAGGAACGGTCCGCGATGCTGTTGTAGTTGGCGATCTTGGTGGAGTTGCTCTGCGAGGTGGCCGCACCGGCGCCGCTCACCGAGGGGGCGAGCTGGCTGGTGCCCACGCCCAGCTTGGCCGCGGCGGAATCGATCTTGGCCAGGCTTTCCGCCAGATCCTGGTTATTCTTCAGGGCTTCTTCCACCAGGGCATTGAGCACGGGATCATTGAAGCGGGTCCACCAGTCGGTGTTCAGCGGACTGGGTCCCAGATCCACGGAACGCCACTCCTTGGGGATGTCCTGCTCGGGACGCTTATAGTCGGGAGCCAGGGAGCAGCCCGTGACGGCCAGGCAGAGCACCAGCGTCAGGCCCGCTTTCAGCAGGGGGGTCATATATCCTCCTCCTCATCGAAGCTTTTCTTGCCTTCGTTGGGGTCCTTCTTGCCCTGCAGCTTCAGGGAGATCCGCATGATGGTGCGGAAGAAGTAGGGAACGAAGAGCGTGGCGATGCAGGTTGCGGCCAGCATGCCGCCCACCACGGCGGTGCCGATGGCGTGACGGCTGTTGGCACCGGCGCCGGAGCTGATGGCCAGCGGCACGCAGCCCAGGATGAAGGCCAGCGAGGTCATGACGATGGGACGGAAGCGCAGGCGCGCCGCATGCATGGCGGCCACGTCCAGACTGCGCCCGCCGCGCCAGGCCTCGACGGCGAATTCCACGATCAGGATGGCGTTTTTGGCGGCCAGGCCCACCAAGGTGACCAGAGCCACCTGGAAGTACACGTCATTGGACAGGTCGCGCAGCCAGGTGGCCACCAGGGCGCCGAACACGCCGAAGGGCACGGCCGTGAGCACGGCCAGCGGCAGCGACCAGCTTTCGTACTGGGCGGCCAGGATCAGGAAGACCATGACGAGCGCCAGCACGAAGATGACGGTAGTGTCGGCGCTGGCCAGCTTTTCCTGCAGGGCCGAACCGACCCAGCCCAGGCCGTAATCGCTGGACAGCATCTTTTCCGCCACCTTTTCCATGGCTTCCAGGGCCTGACCGGAAGAATAGCCGGGGGCCGGTTCACCCATGAGGTGGGCGGCGGGGAACACGTTGTAACGTTCCATGGTCTGGGGCGCCGTGCGGCGTTCCAGGGTCATGATGGCATCCAGGGGCACCATGCCGCCCTTGTTGGTCCGCACGAAGATGTCGTGCAGGGACTCGGGCAGCAGGCGGTAATCGGCCTCGGCCTGCATGCGCACCTGGAAGGTACGGCCCAGGTAGTTGAAGTCGTTGACGTAGAGCGCACCGAAGGTGGCGTTCATGGCCGTGAAGACATCGCTGATGCTGATGCCCATGTCCTTGCAGCGCTCACGGTCCAGGTTGGCGTAGAGCTGCGGGGCACCGGTGGAGAACAGGCTGCGCAGGGTACCGATGGCCGGATACTTGGGCTGGCCGTTCTCGTCACGGGACGTGGCTTCCGCCACGAAGGCATTGGCCGTGGCTTCCAGATCCTGGCTGGTGCCGGCACCGCGCATCTGGATGAAGCCTTCAAAACCGCCCGTGGTGGACATGCCGCTGATGGGCGGCGGCGTGAAGCCGATGGTCACGGCTTCGGGCTGCATCATGGTCACGCCCAGCACCTTGGTACTGATGGCCGAGGCGCTGCTCTCCGGCGTGGTACGTTCGCTCCAGGGCTTGAGCACGGCAAAGAAGGTACCGTAGTTGCTCTTGGTCGACATGGAGGTGATGTCCAGGCCGTTCAGGGTCATGACCGTGTCCACGGCCGGGTTCTTGCGCAGCACGTCCATGACCACGCGGGTCACGTCACGGGTGCGGTTCTGCACGGCACCGTCGTCCAGGATGGTCATGCCCAGGATGTAGCCCTGGTCTTCGTTGGGCACCAGGCCGCCGGGGACCACCCGGAACAGGAAGACAAGGCTGACGATCATGCAGCCGAAGAGGGCCATGGAGATCAGGCCGTGGTCCTTGATGAAACGCACCGTACGCACATAGCGGTGCGTGGTCTTGCCGAAGAAATAGTTGAAGACGACGAAGGGTCTGGCCGGCTGATGGTCATGCGCATGCGGCTTGAGCAGCAGGGAGCACAGGGCCGGGGTCAGCGTCAGGGCCACGATGCCCGAAAGCACCACGGACACCGAGATGGTGATGGCGAACTGCTTGTACATCTGGCCCGCCAGGCCGCCCATGAAGGACACGGGGATGAACACGGCGCAGAGCACCAGCACGATGGCGATAACGGGGGCCGTCACTTCGCTCATGGCCTTGGCCGTGGCTTCCTTGGGCGGCAGGTGCTCGGTGCTCATGATGCGTTCCACGTTCTCCAGCACCACGATGGCGTCGTCCACCACGATACCGATGGCCAGCACCATACCGAACAGGGTCAGGGTATTGATGGTGTAGCCCAGGGCGAACATGCCCGCGAAGGTGCCGATGATGGACACGGGCACGGCGATGCAGGGGATGAGGGTGGCGCGCCAGTTCTGCAGGAAGATGAACACCACCAGGAAGACCAGGACCATGGCTTCCACCAGGGTGTGGACCACTTCGTTGATGGACTCCATGACGAAGTCGTTGGTGTCCACGATGATCTTGTAGTCGATGCCCTCGGGGAAGTTTTTGGCTAGCTCCTGCATGCGGGCGGTGACGGCCTCGCCGGTGGCGATGGCGTTGGCGCCGGGCAGCAGGTAGATACCCATGGCACGGGCCACCATGCCGTTGTATTCGCTTTCGACGCTGTAGTCCTTGCCGCCCATCTCGATGCGGGCCACGTCCTTGAGGCGCAGCATGGCGCTGTCCTCACCGGTGCGGATGATGATCTCGCCGAACTCCTGCGGCGTGGCCAGACGGCCCTTGGTATCGATCTGCCAGGAAAGCTGGGCGGTATCGGGTATGGGCGCGTCGCCCAGACGGCCGGGCGAGAACTGCGAGTTCTGCTCCTGGATGGCCGCGGCGATCTCGCTCACGGTGACGCCGTACTTGGCCAGCTTGTCCGGGACGAGCCAGATGCGCATGGCGTAGTCCATGTAGCCGAACACGGTCACGTCGCCCACGCCGGGCACACGCTTGAGTTCGTCGGCCACGTTCACCTGCATGTAGTTGTGCAGGTACACGGCGTCATAACGCCCGTCAGGCGAGAACAGGGCGATGATCTGCAGCATGGCCGGTGAACGTTTGGTCACCTGCACGCCCTGCAGGCGCACGGTCTCGGGCAGTGTGGTCTGGGCCAGGTTGACCTTGTTGTTGACGTTGACCAGGGCCATGTCCGGGTCGGTGCCCAGACTGAAATAGACGTTGATGGAGCCCGAACCGGAACCCGAGGAGGCCGTGGACGTCATGTAGAGCATGTTTTCCACGCCGTTGATGTTCACTTCCAGGGGGGCCAGCACGGTACCGGCGATGGTCTCGGCCGAGGCGCCGGGATAGAAGACCGTCACGTTGACCGTGGGCGGCACCAGTTCAGGATACTGGGCGATGGGCAGGGCCTTCATGGCCAGCGCGCCCACCAGCGTGATCACGATAGAGATGACCGACGAAAGGATCGGTCTGCGCAAAAAGATATTTGGTTTTGCCGAAGCTGCCATAGACCATCACCTACTTCTGAGCGGTCTTCTGGGCGGCCTGTCCCTTCTGGGCCTGTCCGTCACCCATGACGCTGACCTTGGCACCGGGGCGGGCCTTGACCATGCCTTCACAGATGATGCGTTCCCCGCCCTTGAGGCCGGAGTCCACAAGGTACATGTCGCCGATGGTCTCGCTGACCTCCACCTTCTGGGTGCCGACCACGTTGTCCTTGTCCAGGGTCATGACGAAGGAACCCTTCTGGGTGATGAGCACGGCCTTCTGGGGGATGAGCACGGCATTGACCAGCACGTCGCCGTCCATGAAGATGCGCACATACTGGCCGGGCATGATCTGGCCGTCGCTGTTGGCGAAGGATGCACGGGCCTGCACCACGCCGGTCTCGGGCTGCACGCGGCTGTCGATGAAGTCCACCTGGCCTTCGCCCTGGTACATGCTGCCGTCCAGCAGACGCAGACGGGCTTTGTAGATGTTGCCTTCGGGGAAGCGCAGGCGGCCTTCGGCGGCCAGCTGCTGACGGCGCATGTGCTGCGGCGCGGCGATGGAGAAATCGATGTACATGGGATCGGTCTGGTCCACGTAGGTCAGCAGGGAGTTGTTGCTGACCAGGTTGCCGGGCGTGAAGCTTTCCTTGGAGCTGTACCCGGACACGGGGGCCACCACCTGGCAGTAGTCCAGATTGATCTTGGCGGCACGCAGGGCGGCCTTGGCGTTGTCATAGGCGGCCTTGGCGTTGTCGCGATCCTTCTGGGAGACGGCGTTCTTGGCGAACAGGGGGCGCACGCGGTTCCACTCGCGCTTGGCGCTGTCGTACTGGGCCTCGGCCTGCTGGACGGCGGCCTCGTACTGGTCGCGCTCGATCTGGAACATGAGCTGACCGGCCTTGACGAACTCGCCTTCACGGTACAGACGCTTCTCGATGATGCCCTGCACACGGGCACGCACTTCGACGGACCGGGAGCCGGAGGCCTGGGCCTGGAATTCGGAAGGCCAGGGCACGTCCTTGGCTTCCACTTGGAAGACGCCCACCGGCGGGGCGGGCATCTGGCCTTTTTGAGCACCTTCATCCTTGCATGCCGCAAGGCTGAAACAGAGAAGCAACAGCAGCGTTGCCAGAATGGTCTGTTTTCCGGTCATGATATCTTACTCCTGGGACAGCAGCGAACTGCCGATACGTGGAAAGCCCGCCCGCAAAGCGAGCGGGCTTTGAATCCCCTGCTAAACATTTTTTGCAAAATGCGTCAAGAAATGCAGGCTTATCTTGCTCTTAAAGTTCAATAAAGAAAAATCCCTTTATTCCAATGGGTTAGCGAACCGTACTTTTTCTTGTAACTACTTGGAATAATTGACTAATTTTTTACACCACTTTTTTAGGGGCTTTTCTGACCTCAGCGGGCCGCCCGAAGAGCGCCCAGCGTCCCTGCCCTGGCGGCCATGAGCTCGGCCACCACGGAGACGGCGATCTGCTGCGGCGTGTCCGCGCCGATGCCCAGACCGATGGGGCAGCAGACCTTGTCCAGGGCCGCATCGCTGACGCCCTGCGCACGCAGCGCCTTGTACACCGAGGCTTTTTTGCTGCTGCTGCCGATCATACCAATATAGAAGGCGTCCGTTTTCAGGGCCTGGGCCAGGACCTCACGGTCGAAGCTGTGGCCGCGGGTCATGATGGCCACATAATGGTGCCGGCCGATGCCGCAGCGGGCCGCCAGATCCTCGAAGGCAGGCAGGGTCAGGCAGCGCCGGGCCATGGGGAAACGCCGGGGATCGGCGAACTCCGCGCGGTCGTCCACCACGTCCACCACGAAACCGGCGGCATGGGCCAGACGGGCCGTCTCCAGCGACACATGGCCGCCGCCGCAGAGCAGCAGCACCGGCGGCGCGTCCAGGGCCTCCACATAACGTTCCACCAGGCCTTCCCGCACCAGGCCGGGACGGCCCTTGCGCCCGGCCAGCAGGGGCCGCACGGCTTCCGCGCCCTCGTGCAGGCCCGCCACCAGGGGCTGGCCTTCGGGCAGGGCATCCAGATACAGGTCGCGCACGGGCGCGTCGGCCCGGCTCACGTCCAGCAGCCAGATGCCGGTCAGCCCGGCTTTCAGGGCCGCGTCCGCCGCACGGAACAGGGGCGCCTGCGCAGGCGTCAGATATTCACAGAGCAGATCCATGCTGCCGCCGCAGATCATGTCGCTGTCGGGGCCAAGACCGGTGAGGTCGCAGCGCACGCGGGCGGAGCGTCCTTCCTTCAGGCAGACATTGGCCGCCTCCACGGCACGGGCTTCCAGCAGACCGCCGCCCACGGTGCCTTCCAGACCGGCAGCGGTCAGCAGGGCACGGGTACCGGCGGCACGCGGGGCCGAGCCTTCGCGCTCCACCACGGTCAGCAGGACCACGGCCTGCCCTTCGTCCAGCAGCCGGGCCGCACGGGCCTCCAGGTTCAGCGGTACGCCCAGGCCATCCACCGGGGCGCTCACCAGCACCGGCGAGGCCGGCGCTTTAGGCATCCTGTCCATCGTCGCCTCCTTTCACATAGCCGCAGCCCTTGGTGGGGCACATGATCTTGACGCTGCCGTCGCGGCCGCGCTTCTCCACCAGATAGGAGGAATTACAGCGCGGGCAGGGTCCGGGCACGGGCTTGTCCCACAGGGCGAAATCACATTGCGGGTAGCGGTCGCAGGAATAGAAAAGCTTGCCGCGCTTGGTGCTTTTTTCCACCATGCGGCCTTCGCCGCAGCGCGGGCACATGACGCCCGTGGCCATGGGCGCGGTATAGTTGCAGTCCGGGTAGCCCGTGCAGGCGATGAAGCGGCTGCCCGTACGGGCGTGCTTGATGACCAGATCCTTGCCGCAGCGCGGGCACTCGCCCACCTTTTCCAGTTCGGGCTTCTGCGGGGCCACGATCTCCAGACGGCCGTCCTCGGTGCGCTGGAAATTGCTGGTGAAACGGCAGTCGGGATAGCCGCTGCAGGCCAGGAAGGGCCCGGCCTTGCCGAACTTGATCATCAGGGGCTTGCCGCAGTCGGGGCAGGCCAGATCGGTGGGCAGGCCGCCCTTGACGCTCTGCATGTTCTTGGCGGCAGCCGCCAGCGTGGGGTTGAAATCCGCGGCAAAGGCATGCATCAGGTCCACCCACTGCTGATCGCCGTCGGCCACCTTGTCCAGCAGGCTCTCCATCTCGGCCGTGAAGCCCACGTCCATGAGATGCGGGAAGTGCTGCACCAGCTGCTCACAGACCACGCGCCCCAGATCGGTGGGGATGAAGTGGCGGTCCTGCAGGCGCACGTATTCGCGGTCCTGCAGGGTGGAGATGATGCTGGCGTAGGTGGAGGGGCGGCCGATGCCCTGCTCTTCCAGTTCGCGCACCAGGCTGGCTTCGCTGTAACGGGCCGGGGGCTGGGTGAACTTCTGTTCCTTGTCCAGCTTCTCCAGCTTCAGGGTCTGGCCGGCCTCCAGGGGCGGCAGCTCGGCATCGCCTTCGTCCTTGCCGCGGGGCAGCACGGCCAAAAAGCCGGGAAAGAGCAGGCGCTCGCCCTTGGCCTTCCACTGGGTACGGCCGCAGGCCACGGTCACCGTGGTGTCGTGGAAGCGGGCCCCGGCCATCTGCGAGGCCACGAAGCGCGACCAGATCAGGCGGTACAGGTTGTACTGGTCCGGGGGCAGGGCCGCCTTGACCATCTCGGGCGTGATGTTCACATCCACGGGCCGGATGGCTTCGTGGGCGTCCTGCGCGCCGCTCTTGGTCTTGTAGACGCGCTTCTTGGCCGGCAGGTAATCGTTGCCGAACTCGCGCTGGATGAAGTCGTGCGCCGCCTGCCGGGCCTCGTCGGCAATGCGGGTGGAGTCGGTACGCATGTAGGTGATGAGGGCCGTGATGCTGCCGTCTTCCATCTCCACGCCTTCGTAGAGGCGCTGGGCGATGTTCATGGTGCGCTTGGCCGTGTAGGAAAGACGCTGGTTGGCGGCCTGCTGCAGGGTGGAGGTGATGAAGGGCGGCTGCGGCGCGCGCTCGCGCTTCTTCTGTTCCACGCTCTCCACCACGAAGGGCTGGCCCTTGAGCTCGGCCTCCAGGGCGTTGGCCTCCTCGGCATTGCGGATCACGGCCTTCTTGCCGCCGATGCGCGCCAGTTCCGCACGCACGGAGGGCGGCACCCCGGCGCCCAGCAGGGCCTTGAACAGCCAGTATTCTTCCGGCTTGAAGGCGGCGCGCTCGGCCTCGCGCTCCACGATGAGGCGCAGGGCCACGGACTGCACGCGTCCGGCGGAGATGCCGCGCTTGATGGTCTTCCAGAGCAGGGGCGAGATCTTGTAGCCCACCAGGCGGTCCAGCACGCGCCGGGCCTGCTGGGCATCGAAAAGGTGCTGGTTGAGCTCGCGCGGATGGGCCAGGGCCTCCTTGACGGCGCGGGCGGTGATCTCGTTGAACTGGATGCGTTTGATGTCCTTGGCCTTGTCGCGGATCAGCTCCGCCACATGCCAGGCGATGGCCTCCCCTTCGCGGTCCGGGTCGGGGGCCAGATAGACGGTGTCGGCCTTGGCTGCGGCGCTGCGCAGCTCGCTGACCACGTTCTTCTTATTGTCGATGATCTCGTACTGGGGGGCAAAATCGTTGGCTTCGTCCACGCCCAGACTGCTGGACGGCAGGTCGCGCACATGGCCCACGCTGGCCTGCACCATGTACTGCGGTCCCAGAAATTTCTTGATGGTCTTCACCTTGGCCGGCGATTCCACGATGATCAGCTGCTTGCCCATGATGTCCCTTGTCCATCCGACTGCCGGACGGCAGTGGCAGGAGGTGAATGAAAAAAGACGGTCCCGTGTACCGTTCATGCTGCCTTGAGGCTGCCCGGAAGGAAAAAGAAGCAGGAAAAAAGCCGGGCCCGCCAGGTCCGCGGCAAGGGCCCTCAGGCCTGCCGTGTGCGCGGAGGATACGGCAAAATGCAGCCACGTCAAGCCCGCGTCGCCGCCACAGGGGCTCCCGGCGCGCCCTTTCCGCCGTCTGGACAGGCCTACCGGCCTGGGATACAACATATAAATGACCGGGATCATTTTCCCCCTCAAGGAGCCGTCATGCATCCGCACCGCATCCTGAGCCTGTTGTTCCTCCTGCTTCTGTCCCTGGCCCTGGGGGCCTGTGCCTCGCACGATGCCCGCCCGGCGCCGGAGCCCGGCGCGCCCCTGCCTGCCGTCACCCTGGAACGGGGCGACAGGGTCTTCATCAAGATCGAGAACGGCAAGAGCATGACGGAGGATCTGCACTCCATGCTCACGGCCTATCTGCAGAGCGAACGCGGCCTGAACCCGGCCTCGGACGTCAAGGAAGCCGATCTGGTGATCCTGGTGGAGATCCGCGACGTCTGGGCCACCAGCGACGGCAGCCGGGTGAGCGCCGGACGCACGCTGGGCAACGTGGGCACGGGCACCATGCTGGGCGTGCTGCTGGGCAGCCTGGTGGACGGGCGCGGCGGCGCCATCGTAGGCGCGGGCATCGGCGCCAC
>ENA-UOOD01001745-UOOD01001745.1-human-gut-metagenome-genome-assembly--contig:-CS67-NODE-1745-length-21045-cov-9.643926_pt1 | contig 21045 bp, 19 predicted proteins | sample MGYA00242464_ERZ724011 | MGnify/ENA metagenome assembly ERZ724011 | reverse complement strand
AAAAGCAAAAATTAAAAAGGAGGAATTTTATAATGAAAAAAGCAGGAAAGATTATATTAATATTAGTGATTGTACTACTAATAGGAGGAATCATATGTGGAGGATATTTTTTATATAAAAATAATGAAGAATCAAACAAGAAAATTGCTGAACTAGAAAATAAAATTGCTGCTGTTAATAATGAAGATAAGAGCAATTCTTTAAACGAAGTAATAAATGATAAAAAAAATAATAAAACGAATAATGAAATTAATAATAAAAAAATAACGGTAAAAGAATTTTCAGATAATGATGTAGTAGCAAGTAATGGATTAAAACTTGGTATGTTTGGAGAAGACGTTATTAAGATTATAAAAGATGAACCATCAGATCATAAAACAATAAATGAAGATGCAACAGGAGATATTGTAAATCAAAGTAAATATGACAATTTAGGACTAGAATTAGAATACCGTAGTGAAGATGGAGAAGGAACACTAAGTAGTATAACATGGACAAAAAATAGCATAAAAACAGCAAGAGGTATAACAATAGGATCAACAGAATCTGAAGTATTATCTGCATATACAAAAGATTCAATACTTGCAATTGATAATGAGCAATCAGATGGTACTAAAATAGTTACAATTGGGTTTAAAGGTGACGATCCAGTTTATAATGTAAATAACAAAAGTAAAATATTTATAACTATTTCGTCAGGAAAAGTTACTAAAATAGTTATAAGTTATGGACATTTAAATTAATACAATTTATAAGAGTAATTAATTATAAAGAGAGAAGTTTAAATTCTCTCTTTTGTTTTATGTGTCAATATAGATAAAGCCTTTGACAAATTTTAGTATGTTTCTTTTTTGGAATTTTGAGATTATCAAAAAGCTTCATTGATATTGATATTTTTTGAAAAATAAAAAAATGTTGACTCATAAAAGTAATTAATATAGAATCAAGTAAAAGAGGAGGGAACAAAAAAGCAATGTTGAAAGTTAATGAAAATAAAATTAAGAAAGAATATAGTATAAAAGTAATTAGGCAAAAGAATAGAGCACTAAAAAAAAGTGAAAAAAATATATTTTTTGTGTTTTTAAAAGCTTACTGTTACAAAAGAAGAAAGTTGATATGTAAAATATAAAAATAAATAAAGGAGGATATTTATGAAAAAGAAAAATTTTTTAATAGTTTTATCAATGATAATGTTATCGTTGATTTTATTTGGAAGTGTAGTAGAGGCTGATAAAAAACAGTCAGTTAATTTATCGATTTCTGTTAATTCAACTGCAGTAAAAAAAGGTGACGAAGTAGAACTTAGTATTAGCGGAAAAAATATACAATCAAATGATATATATGCAATATCAGGCATTTTAGAATATGATAAAAATGTATTAGAAATAATAAGAGATGAAAGAGAAGAAAACATTGCGAAAACAGAAGTAGATAGTAATTGGGTTTCTGGTATAGTATTAATACAAGATTCTAAAATTTCAGCTATAACAACTAATCCAAATGATGGAAAAATAATGAAAATAAAATTTAAAGTATTGAAGAATGTTGAAAGTACAGAAGTCAAATTAAATAATATAATTGCTCAAAATTCAAAAGATGAAGATATAACAGTTAATAGTGAAAGTTTAAAATTACAGGGAAGAGAAAATATAAATGTTAAAATCCTAATAGTTGCTGTAGTGATTATATTAATAATTGTGATAGTAGTTATAATAATATTAAAAAGAAGAAAATAATGATGAAAAAATAAAACATATCTATATAGATATGTTTTATTTTTTGAAGAGTGTCAATGGTTGTCAATGGGGATGGTTCTTTTTGACAACTTTAAAGCTACATCCAAAATGTATGCCTAAAGTTGTCAAAAAGAACCGTCCCCATTGACAACCATTTTATGTTCTAAGCAGACTAAACCATTTCTTTATAAGCAAAGCACTCATATTCATAAAATTATTTTTCCCAATATCCCTATCACTCACAATATCAACTTTGCCAACTAATTCAGTGTCTAAATAATAGCAAATTTCACCTATTTTTTGTCCTTTGCTTATTGGAGCTGTTAATGTGTCAGGAATATTTATTTGTTGTGATATTCTTGATTCTTGACCTTTTGATACAAGACAACATTTATTTTCAGAAAAGACAGCATTTACAGTATTTTCAACACCTTTTTCAACAGAAATAGTTTTTACAATATCATTTGCCTTTGCAAGTTCAGAAGTGGAATAGTTATTGAAACCATAGTCAAGTAAAGCTTTGGCTTCTGAAAATCTTAAAGCTGTTGTAGGAGCTTTCATTATTACTGCAATCAAACTTAAATTGTTACGAGTTGCACTTGCAGATAAATTATATAAAGCAAGACTTGTAGAGCCAGTTTTTAATCCTGTACATCCTTCATAATTTCGTACTAATTTATTAGTATTAACAAGTTCAGATTTTCCATCACGAATACTATCCATCCAAATTGTAGTATATTTTGTAATATTAGGATGTTTAGTTAACAGTTCTCTGGACATTACCGAAATATCGTAAGCGCTTGTTACATGACCATCTTCATCAATACCATGACAATTTTTAAAATGCGTATCATTCATTCCAAGCTCTTTGGCTCTTTCGTTCATTTTAGCAACGAAAGCATCTGTGCTTCCACATAAATATTCTGCCATTGCAACAGTACAATCATTAGCAGAAACAACACACATGCATTTAATCATTTCATTAACTGTTAAAGTTTCAGAAGGTGTAAGCCATATTTGAGATCCACCCATAGAGCTTGCATTTTCACTGCAAGGAACTTTATCTTCTAAAGAAATTTGACCAGAATCTAATGCTTCCATAATTAATAGAATAGACATAACTTTAGTAACACTTGCTGGACGAAGTTGCTCGTGGCTGTTATGTTCATATAATACCTGACCAGAGTTTTGGTCAATTAAAATTGCTGCACCAGATTGTAAGTTAAAAGCGTTATTTGGTGTAATTGGCTCAGAAGTACTAGTAGAAGTTTCAAGCGAATCTGGTGTTGTAGACCATTTGTACGTATCTGCACTAAATACTATAATATTATAATTAAATAAGACACTTAAACCTATAAACAAATATAATGTTTTTAGTGTGAACTTTTTTATATACATTTAATGTTACCTCCAATAAAAAAAATTCATCTTTAATAAAATATATTAAAAAATGTTTTAAAAATGTCTAAAAAATTATTTTACAGAAACAATTTTTATGCTTACTTTTTTGTTATCTGTGCTAGCATAAATTTTTATTGTATTAGAAGTATTATTAACAAATTTTAAATCTTTACTACCATAAGAAACTGCAGCATCTTTTCCTTCAGGAACATAATTAACTTTTTTTCCATGAGGATGTCGCTCTGTAACTTTAAAGTCAGAAACTTTAAGAATAGCATTATATAAAGTAGAGCTAACTTGACAATTTCCACCACCTAATGCTTGAGTAACTTGCTTGTCTACAATAACATCTGCTTTTTTATATCCTTTTTCTTCAGTTGCCTTACCAACTGTTTGACAAAAAGAGAAACTCTTACCAGATTCAACAGTAGTTTCATTTAATTTAGAACAAGTTATTTGAATATTATTCAATCTATTAGAAGCCTTAGATTTAATTGTAGTAGAAAATTCAGCCAAAACAGGTTCAACAGGCTCACTCTTGGCAGGAGGTTCAGTAGGCTGAGGTTCTTGAACAGCATTTTGATCAGTTTCATTTTCCGGTACAGTATTATTATTTTCATTAACAGATTGCTCATTAGAAACACTACCAGTTCTGCCAACTTGTAAATTTTGATTAACATTATTATCATTTTTAGAAACCGTATTACACCCAGCCAAAACAACCAAAGGAATAGCAAGCAAAAAAATAAAACATAGTTTTTTCATAAAAAAATCTCCTTGTGAAATAATAATTTATAAAATTAGTATAAATAAAAATAAAAAAAATATACAAAAAAATCAAAATAACCAAAAACGGGGACGGTCCTGAAAAGAGAAAAATAGGGACGGTCCTGAAAGGAGAAAAGCATAGATGATCCTTGATGAAAATAAAGCTTATATTAAATATTTATATTCAAGGACCGTCCCATTTTTGCAAAAAAAAAGGTTTACATATTATATAAAATGGAGTATAATGCTGATTATTATTTTTAATAGGAGATGATGTTGTATGATGGAAAATATGAATCCAACAAATGTTGCTGAATCAGCTGAAAGACAGTTGTTGGCATTAAAAAAATCTCAAGATAAGAAAATTAAGGAAGTACAAGATGAAAGAGAGTATATTGTATCTCTTAGACGAACTTTATCAGATTTAATATATGCAACTGGAACAGCTTTTAAGAGTGTTTATCCGCAAGCAGAGGGATTTATAGAAGGAAGAATAAAGTCTCCTGATAGTATAGAAATTAAAACAAGAAATGAATTTACAGAAGTTTTAAGTCATATAGAAGAAAATCCAAATATTGATCAAGATGAGGTTTTAAGAAGAATTTCAGAAATTGATTTCAAAGATTTATTTGCGTTTAGTGTTGTTACAACAGATACTCCAGATAGATTTAAAACTGGTAGTGATGAAAAAAACGAGGAGTTTACAAAATTAAGTTCTGAAATATCTATTGCTAAAAAAAGAATGAATGAACATAGAGATTTTTCAAAAACGAATAGAGCACAATTAATTGATTTAACAAATGATATTGCAATTTTAAGAGCTGAAGAAAGCAAAGCAATTAGTAAAGAGGAAAAAGAGAGAAAACTAGAAGAAATTAGATTACAAATTTTAAATGAATATGAAAATCTAACAAAAGAGCAATTGGAAAAACTTTTAAAACAGCAAGAAGAGATATCTAAAGCCAAAACAAAAGAAGACATAGAGCAACAAGTAGAGGAAAAAAATAAATTTCTAGCTTCAGCTAAAATAAATCTTACATATGGTCAAAGTAATTTAGAAAGAACAGAGGCTGTGTATAAAAAAGCTCTTAGAGATTTGCAGTATAAAATGAGTGAATATTATGTAGAAAATTTATCAAAATTTTCAACATTCAAATTTTGGGGAACTACGCCAATACGAACACCTAAGAGAATGGTAAAACCTGGGTTTAGAGCTGTTAATACTGGATATAAAGTAAGATTTTCTAATAAAAAAGGATCCACAGAATTAAAATTTGAAGCACAAGGAAAAGGTGGTTTAGATTATGAAGATGCAGAATTTTCAGCATTAGGAGCTGAATATCATGAAGCCCAAAAAACTAAAGATGGAATTATATCTAAAAATATAGAAATGCCAGATTTTACAATAATTGGAGATGATCTAACTAAAAAGATAGAGTCTGAAGTAAGGTCAAAATATAGTGATATTTCATCATTTGAAGATTTGGAATATTTAGGAATGAAGAATGAGCTTGATGAATTAAAAAGATATGAACAAAAAATAACTGAAGATTTACAAAAAGAAGGTGGAGTTAACAGTTTAACAAATAAAGAAATAAGAAAAAAAGTTAATCAAGCATTTCAATCAACTGTAGAAAAATGTATTCAGGATGAAATAACAGATAGAATAAATTCTTGTATTGATGTAATGGCTGATAGCGAGTCATTAAATAAAAAAATTGCAATGAACCAAGATATTAAAAGTATATATAATTCAGAGCTAAGAAAATTAAAAAAATCAAATAAAGAATTAACAAAAAGTGAATTAATACATAATGCAAAAATTGGAACACTTTATAAATTAAAAGAAAACGAAATAAAAGAATATGCAGAAACATCAATACCAATTTTCTTTAAAGCAAATCTTCCCCAAAAAGATAACGAAGAGCCATTAGTATACTGGTTTTCAACAGGAGAATCGTTATACAGATTTTTTGTAAACAGGTTAAATGGACTAAAAGATGAAAATGGAAAATATAAATACGAACCACAAGAACAACAAAAAAAAGCACTATTAAAATTAACCGGTTTATTTGAAGATGATATAAATAATTTATATACATACAACAGAGCCAAAAACAAATTTGGAATACCAGAAAGATAAAAGCAAAAAGAGGGACTAAAAAAGGGGACGGTCCTCGAACGATAAAAATTGGGACGGTCCTTGGAATAATAAACCAAGGACCGTCCCTCTTTTTGCTCTTTTTATCTGTCAAACTTGAAATTTTACTAAAATAAATATACAATATAAAAAAAATTACAAAAGAGGTGCGATATGGCATATATAGAATTTAAAAATGTTATTAAAGAATATAAAATGGGGGAAATTACAATAAAGGCCTTAGATGATACAAATTTTGAAATTGAAAAAGGAGAGCTTGTTGTAATTGTTGGACCATCTGGTGCTGGAAAGACTACTACTTTAAATATATTAGGTGGTATGGATTCAGCAACAAGTGGTCTTGTTTTGGTTGATGGAAAAAATGTAACGAAACTAAAAAATAAAGAGCTTATACAATATAGAAGAAATGATATTGGTTTTGTATTTCAATTTTATAATTTAGTTCAAAATTTAACTGCAAAGGAAAATGTTGAATTGGCGACTGAAATTTGTAATGATTCTTTAAATGTAGATGAAGTTATAGAAAAGGTTGGCCTAAAAGACAGAAAAAATAATTTCCCATCACAACTTTCAGGTGGAGAACAGCAAAGAGTTGCTATTGCAAGAGCTATAGCTAAAAATCCTAAATTGCTTTTATGTGATGAACCAACAGGTGCTTTAGATTATAAAACTGGTAAACAGATATTAAAATTATTGCAAGATACTGCAAGAAAAGAAAATATGACAGTTTTAATAATAACACATAATGGTGCTTTAGCTCCTATGGCAGATAGAATTATAAGATTTAAAAATGGTAGTGTTGAAAGTATGGAAATAAATCCGAATCCTAAGCCAATTGAAGAAATTGAATGGTAAAGGAGTGTGTTTATGAAAAGAGCTTTAGTTAAAGATAGCGTAAAACAAATAAAAAATACATTAAAAAGATTTATTTCTATATTAATGATGGCATTTTTAGGAGTGGGATTCTTTGCTGGTATAAAAGCAACTTCACCAGATATGATTGATACAATAGACAGATATTATAAAGAGCAAAACATATATGATTTAGAAATTGTATCTACATTGGGATTAACTAATGATGATTTAAATGAAATTGCTAAAATTGATGGAATAGATCAAGTTGAAGGAACATATGAAAAAGATGCATTAATTGAAATTGATAATGAAGAAATTGTTGTGAAATTATTATGTGCAAATAATATAAATGTTCCAGTAGTTTTAGAAGGAAATCTTCCAATAAATGAAGATGAATGTGTTGTGGAAGATAGTTTTTTGAAAACGAAAAATAAAAAAATTGGTGATTATATAGATTTAAAGGTTGAAGATTCTACAAATGATAATGGTGATAAAGTCAATTATTTGAAGCAAAATAAGTTAAAAATAGTTGGAACTGTAAAAAGTCCATTATATATATCAAGAAACAGAGGAACAAGTAATTTAGGCTCTGGATCTGTTGATTATTTTATGTATATATCTGATAAAAATATTAATGCAAATGATATATACACACGAATATATGCAAAAGTAAAAAATGCAAATGAATATACAACTTCAACAGATGAATATGAAAATTATATAGATAATATAACTGATAATGTTGAAAAAATTAAAGACCAAAGGGAACAAGCTAGATATAATCAATTAATTACATCTGCTACAAATAAATTAAATGATGCAGAGCAAACTTTTAATGAAGAAAAGCAAAATGGTCAAACTAAAATTGATGATGCGGAAAAAGAGCTTAATGATGGAAAAAAGAAAATTGAGTCTGCAGAAGCGAAAATTAGTAAAAATGAGAAAGAAGCGGAATCTAAGTTTTCATCTGCTGAAAAACAAATAAAATCTGCAAAAGAAGAAATAAGCAAATCTGAAAATGAGCTATCAAGTAAGGAAAAAGAAGTTAATTCGAAAATTGAAGAATATGAAAAACAAAAAAATGATTTAAATACAAAATTAAATGATGTAAATAGTGGAATAGATAAAATAAATGCAAATTATAAAAATATTATAGAATCACTAAAAAATAATAATTTGCCAGCTGATCAAAGAAAACAATTAGAGCAAACTAAATTATCACTTGAACAACAACTAAATGAATTAAATAAAAATAAAAATGAGCTGGAATCTGGAATAAAATCGATTGAATCCGGAATTTCAACAGCAAAAAGTGAAATTGAAAAAGCTAAAAATCAAATAAGCACTGGAAAAAAGGAGTTACAAAAACAAGAAAATACCTTAAATGCGAGTAAAAAAGAGGCTCAAACCAAAATAGAAAATGCTAAAAAAGAGCTTGAACAGTCTAAAGAAAAAATAAAAAATGGTGAAGAAGAACTTGAAAAAAGTAAAAATGAATATAATCAAAAAATTAATGATGCTGAAAAAGAATTAATTGATGCTAAATCAAAAATTGCAGATATAGAAAGTCCAAAATGGTACATTTTTGATAGATATAATAATGATGGATATAACAGTTATATTCAAGATACGCATAGTATAAAAAATTTAGGAAATGTTTTTCCAATTGTGTTTTTTATAGTAGCAACATTAATATCATTAAATTCAATGACAAGAATGGTAGAAGAGCAAAGAACTCAAATTGGAACATTAAAGGCATTAGGATATAATAAATTTCAAATAATAAGTAAGTATGTAATTTATGCAACATTGGCCACAGTAATAGGTGGAATTTTAGGTATGTGTGTAGGTTTTGTTTTAATTCCAACAATTATATTTAAAATGTACCAAATGATGTACCAAATATCCGGATTTAAGTCTGAATTTAATATGTTTTATGGTACGTTAGGATTAGGTCTTATAAGTATTTGTATAATAGGTGCAACAATATATTCTGCATTAAAAGAGCTTGTAAATACTCCAGCTACTTTAATGAGACCGAAATCTCCAAAAATAGGAAAGCGTGTATTGTTAGAGCATATACCATTTATATGGAAAAGGTTGTCTTTTACAAGAAAGGTTACAGTTCGAAATATATTTAGATATAAGAAGAGATTTTTAATGACAATAATAGGAATATTAGGCTGTACAGCTCTTATTGTAACTGGATTTGGATTAAAAAATACAATAAAAAGTATAATCCCACTAGAATATGAAAATGTATTTAATTATGATATGCAAATTACATTAAAAAGTGGAAATGATGAAAACCAAAAAGATGAATATATTCATGAGCTAAAAAATAAAGACGAAATTGAAAAGGTTGTAGCAACATATATGACATCAGTAACAGCTCAAAAAGATGATAAATCTGAAAGTTTAATAATGATAGTTCCAGATGATGAAAATAAACTTGAAGGATTAATAAATATAAAAGATGCCAAAACGAAAAAGCAAGTAAGTTTAAAAGAAAACGAAATTTGTATAACAGATAAAGTAGCACAACTTTTAAATGTAAAACAAGGAGATACAGTAAAAATAAAAGATTTAGACGATAATGAAATAGATGTTAAAGTTTCTAATATTGTTGAAAATTATGTATATCATTATGCATATATGTCAAAACAAACATATCAGAATCTATTTAAAAAGGATTACAGTACTAATATATTATTTACAAAAAATAAAGAATTATCAGAAGAAAAAATAAATGAATTATCAAAAGCAATAATGAATGATAATGCAGTTTCTGGTGTAAGTGTAATAAGTAATTTAACAAGTCAAATAGATAACATGATGAGCTCATTAAATTATGTTGTAATAATCTTAATAGTTTCAGCAGGATTACTAGCATTTGTAGTATTATACAATTTACAAAATGTCAATATAAGTGAAAGAATACGAGAGCTCGCAACAATAAAAGTACTAGGATTTTATGACAAAGAAGTATATTCATATGTAGCAAGAGAAACAATACTATTAACAATAATAGGAACAATACTTGGTCTAATAGGAGGCTATTTCCTAAACGCATTTATTCTAAAAACATGTGAAATAAATATGCTAAGATTTAAACCAACAATAGAGCCAGTAAGTTACATATACGCAATAGCACTAACAACAGGCTTCAGCATAATAGTAAATATAGCAACATACTTCGCCCTAAAGAAAATAGACATGATAGAAAGTCTAAAAAGTGTAGAATAGAAACGCAGAGAAAAGGGGGACGGTCCTGCAAGAAGAAAAAGAGGGACGGTCCTGGAAATATTAAATCAAGGACCGTCCACAAAAAGAGAGGAAGTAATTTTATAATAATATGTATTTTTTGTAAAAATTTGTAGAAAAAATGCACAAAACTATTTACATATTATGTAAAACAAAGTATAATTAAATCCATATCATAAGTCAAACACAAAAAACGAAAACGAAATAAAGTTTTCGTATAAGGACATAAAGGAGGTTCCATATGTTCAAATTGGCAGTAGTTATATTTGGCGCTATGACATTTGGTTATGCATTTGGAAGAATTCAGCAATTTAACATTGATGATTTGATTCCGGTTTTGTTTATTGTTGAAAAGTACGATGAACAAGAAAAAGGACATATAACAACCAAATATATTCGGATAATCAATGGCGATTGGATAAAAAATAAAAATCTGGAAGAAATTTTCTCAAAAGGAGGCAAAGGATTGCTTATTCCATCTGATAAAAACTTTTCCATGTTTTTTCCAATAGAAATTGATGAATTAGAAGATAAGTTGGTTTTTGTAAATAGTGCAAAAAAAAGTAAATTAAGAAACCATGATTACATAAAGTGCAGGTTCTCAAATGCCAAGCTTGTAAAGAAAAGTGATTAACTAACGGAGACAGATGTAAAATATACATCTGTCTCTTAGTTTTGGCTATTTGTTACTTGTCAAAGCGACATAGTCACTATTTTTTGCAAGCAACTCCTGGTGAGTTCCTTCACCAGCAATTTTTCCATTCTTCATAAATATAATTTTGTTAGCGGATTTAATTGCTTCAATTCTATGTGCAATAATTACGAAGATATGATTATATGATTCGGCATGGATCATCTTGGTGATTTCTGCTTGGGTCTTATTATCCAAAGCTGCTGTTGCTTCGTCGAGGACTATTATTGGTGTATTCTTAAGGAAGAGCCGTGCCAGTGCAATTCTCTGTAATTGGCCACCAGAGAGATTTAATGACTCATTGATGACTGTATCAAGCCCATCTTTTAAGCTTTTTACATAGCCAATAATTCTTGTCTTTTCCAATGCATGCCACATTTCTGCTTCTGTAGCATTGGGCTTTACCATTAGTAAATTTTCTCGAATACTGCAAGAGAATACAAATGGTTGTTGAGAAGCAACTGAAACAATATCTGTATAACCTTTATAAGAGTAATTATTGATATTGTGTCCATTTACATAGATCTCGCCACTACAAGGATCGAGCTGTCTACTAAGAAGCTTAATCAATGTTGTTTTTGCAGATCCGCTTGCTCCAACAAGTCCGATGATTTCTCCTTGATGAATTTTCAATGAAATATTTTTCAATAATTCACCAGAATCATATGAAAAAGTGACATTTGAAAATTCAATTGAGTTTTTTTCTGATGTGCCAGAAATATTTCCAAAACTTTCCACTTTATTTTCATCGATAGATAGAATTTTGTTTATACGTCCAGCAAGTGTTTTTATATCAACTATATTTGATCTCATTTCTGCAACATCAAATAACAAACTATACATATATGATCTATACAAATAGATTGTTATAAAAGTTTGAATAGAAATCTTATTTGTTGTAAGCAGAAATACTCCTAACAACATAAAAAATAGTGTATATACTTGGTAGGCTACATTACAAAATAATCTATTACCAGATCTTGTTTTTTCTTTTTCTTTTTGTGAATTAATTTCGGAATCGAGAATATTGACATATTTGTCCAAAATTGCATCTTTCAGATTTAATATTTTGATGTCAGCAATTCCTCGAAAAATTTGATTGACAATGCTCTTGGCAGAGTCATTCTTAGATTTTTCTGTTATTTTGTTTTTCTGTTCCTTTTTTAAAGATATTTTTTGATACGCAAAAATGATGATAAAAAATATAGCGTACAACAAAAAACACCAGAAATTAAGAAAGGCAACATAGATTGCAACAGTAACTGAAGACAAAATACCAAATCCTGCCATAAATACCTTTATGCAGTCAGAAAGCATTTCAGAAGGATCATCCTTAGCAATACTCGAAAGTTCGCCAGATTTGAAATCTTTTAAAAAGGCTTCCTTGATATTAAGTGTCTTCCGACACAAATCGGATTCCAGTTTTTTAGAAACTGAAGTCTCTACTGATACAGCAATATAATTAATGCCATACCGCATTGCAGCAAGTGCAATAGAAACTACTGCAATTAAAATCGAAAACCCAATCATATCCAAAAATCTTTTCTCAGAAAGCGAGTTAACCAAAAGACCATTTAGATATGGATCTGCGATATTGCAGAAGGTAGACGAAATAATAAGAGCAATAAACGCCCAAATCTTTCTTTCGCCCTTGAAATAGCCAAGAATCTTTTTCATCATATTCCTCCAATCTTTACTGATGAAACAAAATTATATATGAAACCCCAAAAGAAAAATGCCAATTGTCATTTGAGGATAAAAAAGAATTTTATATAATAATTATACTACATTATGTAAAATAAGTAAACGAAGAAACAAAAAAATATGACGGTCCTGGAGGAGGAAAAAGAGGGGCGGTCCTGGAAGAAAAAAAGAGGGACGGTCCTGGAAAGAAGAAAATGGGGACGGTCCTGGAAAGAAGAAAAGGGGGACGGTCCTGGAAAAAAAAGAGGGACGGTCCTGGAAGGAAGAAAATGGGGACGGTCCTGGAAAAATAAATACAAGGACCGTCCCCAAAATTAGAAATTAAAAATTTTTATTATAAAATATTGACAAACAAAATCTGCTTATATATGATAATAAAAATACAAAAGGAGGAATTTGAAAATGTTATTAAAAAATGCAATGGTATTTACAAATGGCAAATTTCAAAAATGTGATGTAGAAATAAACGAATCTACAATAACAAGAATTTCTGAAAACATCGAATCAAAAGATATCGATGCAGTTTATGATTTAAATAATATGTATTTATTACCAGGTTTAATTGATGTTCATACACATCTAAGAGAACCTGGTTTTATTTATAAGGAAACAATTGCAACTGGAAGTATGGCTGGAGCAAAAGGAGGTTACACCAGTATATGTGCTATGCCAAATTTACATCCAACACCAGATTGTATGGAAAATTTGCAAGTAGAGCTTGATGCAATAAAAAAAGATGCAAAGATAAATGTGTATCCATATGGAACAATAACTAAAGGTGAAAAAGGTGAAGAGCTTGCGGATTTAGATGAAATTGCTGACTATGTAATTGCTTTTTCAGATGACGGACATGGTGTTCAAAATGAGCAAATGATGCTTACAGCTATGGAAAAAGCTAAAAGTCTCAATAAAATGATTGTTGCACATTGTGAAGATAATAGTCTTTTAAATGGCGGATATATACATGATGGACAATATGCAAAACTACATAATCATAAGGGAATATGTTCTGAAAGCGAATGGTGTCCAATAAAAAGAGATATAGAGCTATCAAGAAAGACAGGTTGTCATTATCATGTATGTCATATATCAACAAAAGAAAGTGTTGATATAATTCGTAAAGCGAAAGCAGAAGGTGTAAACATAACATGTGAAACAGGACCTCATTATTTAACATTAAATGACATGGATTTACAGGAAGATGGAAGATTTAAAATGAATCCACCTATTCGTTCAGAAGAAGATCGATTAGCTTTAATTGAAGGAATAAAAGATGGAACAATAGATATGATAATAACAGACCATGCTCCACATTCAGCAGAAGAAAAAAGCAAAGGATTAGCAGGAAGTAGCATGGGAGTTGTAGGATTAGAAGTAGCATTTCCAGTATTATATACAAATCTAGTAAAACCAGGAATAATAACATTAGAAAAACTAATAGATTTAATGAATACAAATCCAAGAAAAATATTCAAAATAGGAACAGAAATAAAAGAAGGACAAACAGCTGATTTAACAGTATATGATTTAAAAGAGCAATACGACATAGATTCATCAACATTTGTATCAATGGGAAAAGCAACACCATTTGATGGAAATCATGTATATGGCAAATGTAAAATGACAATCTGCTCCGGTAAAGTTGTATATGGGGACGGTCCTGCCGAACTTAGCTTAAAAGTAAGAAAATAGAAACTTTAAAGACATAAAAAACGGGGACGGTCCTTGAAAAAAGAAGAGCAAGAAAAGAGGGACGGTCCTTGAAAAAAAGAAGAGTAAAGAAAGAGGGACGGCCCTTGAAAAGAAAAGCAAAAAAAGAGGGACGGTCCTTAAATGCGAAAAAGCAGGGACCGTCCCCAAAAACGGAAGGAATGAGATAATTGGAAAATATATTGGAATATAAAATAATAGAAAACAAAAAAATTGCCAAAGATGTATTCAAAATGATATTAGAAGGAGATACGTCATCAATTACTAATCCAGGGCAATTTATTAACATAGAGCTTGAAGGTTTTTATTTAAGAAGACCTATTTCTATTTGTGATTATGATGACAAAACAATTACAGTTATATATAAAGTTGTGGGAAATGGAACAGATTTTATGTCTAATTTAAAACCCAGCAAAGTATTAAATATTTTGACTGGTTTAGGAAATGGATTTGACATAAACTGCGATGGCGATAATCCATTATTAATAGGAGGTGGCGTTGGAACTCCACCTATGTATAATTTATGTAAAAAGCTTTTAAATGCTGGAAAAAAGCCAATTGTAGTACTTGGTTTTAATACAGAAGAAGATGTTTTTTATGAAAAAGAATTTAAAGATTTGGGCGTAGATGTTTATATTTCAACTGTAGATGGAAGTTATGGAACTAAAGGATTTGTAACAGATATTATCAAAAATTTAAATGGATATTCATATTTTTATGCATGTGGTCCAATGCCAATGTTAAAAGCTATATGTATATCCATATCGGATATACATGGACAAGTTAGCCTAGAAGAGCGTATGGGATGTGGATTTGGTGCTTGTATGGGTTGTACAATTGAAACCAAAAATGGATACAAAAGAGTTTGCAAAGATGGTCCTGTTTTTAAAAAGGAGGAAGTAATATGGTAAAAAATGATAGATTAAAAGTAACTTTAAGTGGCGTAAAACTTGATAATCCTGTTATTCCTGCAAGTGGAACATTTGGATTTGGATATGAATTTACTAAATTCTACGATATAAATATATTGGGCTCTATTTCATTTAAGGGAACAACGAAAGATGCGAGATATGGCAATCCATTGCCTCGTATTGCTGAATGTAAAGAAGGTCTTATAAATTCAATAGGACTTCAAAATCCCGGCATTGATTCTGTTATTATAAATGAACTTCCTAAGTTAAAAGCATGTTTTAAAAAGCCATTAATAGCTAATATAAGTGGATTTTCAATTGATGAGTATGTGGAATGTTGCAAAAAAATTGACAAAGAAGATCAAGTTGAAATTATTGAAGTAAATATCAGCTGTCCAAATGTCCATAATGGTGGAATGGCTTTTGGAACAAATCCTGAATCTGCTAAAGAGGTTACAAAAGCGGTCAAAGCAGTTACTACAAAACCTGTATATGTAAAACTTACACCTAATGTTACAAACATTGTTGAAATTGCAAAAGCATGTGAAGAAGGTGGAGCAGATGGTATTGTTTTAATAAATACAATGCTTGGAATGAGAATAAATCTTAAGACTAAAAAGCCTGTAATAGCAAATAAAATGGGAGGTTTTTCAGGCCCTGCAATTTTTCCAGTAGCATTAAGAATGGTATATCAAGTTTATGAAGCAGTAAATATTCCAATAATTGGAGTGGGAGGAATTTCATCTGCAGAAGATGTTATTGAAATGATGCTTGCAGGTGCAAGTGCAGTTGAAATTGGAGCTGCTAATTTAAAAAATCCATATGTATGCAAAGAAATAATTGAAAATCTACCTGAGGTTATGGATAAGTATGGAATTGAAAAATTAACTGATGTTATTGGAATGGCACATTAATATAGATATTTAGAAAAAAGGAGATTAATATGGGAAAAGACGTTATAATAGCATGTGATTTTAAAAACAAAGAAGAAACATTTAAATTTCTTGATTTGTTTGAAGGAGAAAAATTATTTTTAAAAATAGGAATGGAGCTTTTTTATTCAGAAGGACCAGAGATAGTAAAGGAAATTAAAAGAAGAGGTCATAAGATATTTTTAGACTTAAAACTTCATGATATTCCAAATACTGTAGAAAAAGCAATGAAATCATTAGCAAATCTTGATGTAGATATGACAAATGTTCATGCAGCTGGAACAATTGATATGATGAAAGCTGGTTTAAAAGGTTTAACTAAAGAAGATGGAACAAGACCTTTACTTATAGCAGTTACACAGCTTACATCAACAAGTCAAGAAAGAATGGAAAAAGAGCTATTAATAAATAAACCAATAGAAGATGTAGTAATGCATTATGCAGAAAATACACAAAAAGCAGGACTAGACGGAGTTGTATGCTCTCCACTAGAAGTACAAGCAGTTAAACAAAGATGTGGAAAAGACTTTATAACAGTAACACCAGGAATAAGATTTGCCGCAAAAGATGCAGGAGATCAAGTTAGAATAACAACACCAGCAAAAGCAAAAGAGCTAGGCTCAGACTACATAGTAGTAGGAAGACCAATAACTCAAGCCGAAAATCCAGTACAAGCCTACAAATTATGCAAAGAACAATTCTGCTAAATTTAGTAAAGAATCAAAAAAACGGGGACGGTCCTGGAAGAAGAAAAAGAGGGACGGTCCTGGAAGAAAGAAAAGGGGGACGGTCCTACAAAAAATAAAAAGAGATACAACCCCCAAAAAAGAAAGGAAACGATTATTATGGAAAATTTAGAAACAAAAATTGCAAAGGATTTACTATCAATAGAGGCTATATTTTTAAAGCCAGATGACCCTTTTACATGGGCAAGTGGAATCAAAAGTCCAATTTACTGTGACAACAGATTAACTTTAACATCACCAATGGTTAGAAATGATGTTGAAGAAGGATTAGCAAGTTTAATTCAAGAAAATTTCCCAGGAGCGGAGGTACTAATGGGAACAAGTACAGCAGGTATAGCACATGCTGCCATTACAGCAGACATTTTAGGATTACCAATGGGATATGTAAGAGGAAGCAGTAAAGACCACGGAAGAAAAAATCAAATAGAAGGACGATTAATAAAAGGACAAAAAGTTGTTGTTGTAGAAGATTTAATTTCAACTGGAGGAAGTGTTATAGAAGTTGTAAATGTATTAAGAGAAGCAGGTGCAGTTGTATTAGGTATTGTTAGTATATTCACATATAACATGGAAAAAAGTGTTAAAGCATTATCAGAAGCCAAAGTCAAAAATGTAAGTTTGTCAAACTTTGACACGATGGTAGAAGTAGCTGCAGAGCAAGGATATATAAAACCAGAAGCAAAAGAAAAATTAATAAAATTTAGAAATAATCCAAGTGATGAAAGCTGGATTGGATAATTAAAATTGTGGAACTGTCTATGACAAAACCTTAGAGCGATGAGCCTTTTTAAAGGACCGTCCCAAAAAAAGAAGGAGGATATATATGAAGAACTTGATTGGCATTGAGGATTTTTCTAAAAGTGAAATTGATGAATTAATTGAAGTGGGAAAAGATATTATTGATAATAAAGATTTGTATAAAGAAAAATGCAAAGGTAAAATTTTGGCTACATTATTTTTTGAACCAAGTACAAGAACAAGACTTAGTTTTGAGTCTGCTATGTTGAGTTTAGGTGGAAATGTAATTGGATTTTCTTCTGCTGAAAATACTTCTACATCAAAAGGTGAAACACTTGCAGATACTATAAAAGTAGTTAGCTGTTATTCAGATATAATAGCAATGAGACATCCAAAAGAAGGTGCGCCTTTAGTTGCTGCCATGAATTCAAAGGTTCCAATTATAAATGCTGGTGATGGTGGTCATAATCATCCAACTCAAACATTGCTTGATTTATTAACGATAAGTAAGGAAAAAGGGAGATTAAATGACTTAACAATAGGTCTTTGCGGTGACTTAAAATTTGGAAGAACTGTTCATTCACTTGTAACTGCAATGTCATTATATAAAAATATCAAGTTTGTATTAATATCACCAAAAGAGCTAAAAATGCCTAATTATATAAAAACAGAGATTTTAGAAAAAAATAATATTGAGTATATTGAGACAGATGATTTAGAAAATAATATTTCTAAACTTGATATTTTATATATGACAAGAGTTCAAAAAGAAAGATTTTTAAATGAAGAAGATTATATAAGATTAAAAGATGTTTATATATTAGATAAAGAAAAAATGAATAAAGCAAAACAGGACCTATGTGTATTACACCCACTACCACGAGTAAATGAAATATCACAAGAAGTTGATGATGATCCTAGAGCGTGCTATTTTAAACAGGTTGAATATGGTAGATATATGCGTATGGCAATAATTTTAAAGCTTTTAAAAGAAAATGGAAGTTTATAAAAATATTTTATATATTTGGGTTTATAGGTATATCCTGTATAAAAACCTAAATCTTGTGCGTGAGGAATAAAAATATGAATATAGATAGTATAAAAAATGGATATGTAATAGATCATATAAAAGCTGGCCAAGCAATGAAAATTTATGAATATTTGAAACTAGGAGATTTAGACTGCTCTGTTGCAATAATAAAAAATGCTAAAAGTAACAAAATGGGAAAAAAAGATATAATAAAAATAGATGAAAAAATAAACATAGATTTTAATGTTCTAGGATACATAGATCACAACATAACAATAAATATAATAGAAAACAATAAAAAAATAAAAAAGTTTCATCCAGATTTAGAAGAAGAGCTAGTAAATATAGTAAAATGCAAAAATCCAAGATGCATTACATCAATAGAGCGAGATCTAAAACAAATTTGTGTACTAAAAGATAAAGAAAATGCAATATACAGATGTAAATATTGCGATTCAGAAGTATAAAAAAGGGGATGAACAAGAAAAGATAGAAAAACGGGGACGGTCCTTTGAAAACGTTCCTGTTTTTTCTTAGATTACATATAGGTTTAAAATAGATATGTCACAAATAGATTGAAAAAAATATACTAAAAAATTAAATCTATTGACGTCAATTAAATTGTATGATAAACTACAAAATGTAAAAAAAATAAGGAGGAAGAAAAATGAAAAAATTTATTTCAATATTAGGTATAATTGCAATATTAGCAGTTAGCTTATTTGGATTTTCAGGATGTGGAAACAAAGAAAAAGATGAAGCAAAGGACGCAGAAAACAATAACAATGTAAAAGAAGAGCAAAAGGAATCAAAAGATCCAGTAAATGATAATGATTCATACTATTTTATATATGATGGAAAGAAATTTAATGTAGGAGATAAAATTTCTAGTATAGAAGAAAAAACAGATTTAGTTGTAAGAGAAAGAGAAAAAACAGAAGATGTTCCAGCAAATAAATATATGATTGGTGCAGGATATATACAAACTGCAGATAAAAAAACATCTTTTTATGTAACACCTTATAATACAGAAAGTTCTGCAGTAAAAGTTCCAGATACATCTATAGGAGGATTTGACTTAGATGAAGATAATTTAAAATATGACAGTAAATTAGCTGATGTTGAAGTTGTCGGAGGATTAAAATTAGGATCTTCACTTGATGATGTAAAAAAAGTATTTGGAGAAACTGAAGAGATATATGAAGGAACAAATTATGATCAATATACATATAAATCTGAAGAAGTATATAGAAATTATGAATTCAAATTCAGCAAAGATGAGAAAAAAGTTATAGAAATTAAATGGAAAAATTTAGTTTTTGATAAATAAGAAAATGTAAAAATTAGTTACAAAAATGTTGGATTTTAATAAACAGCCTACATAAATACAAAAAGAACACTTGAGCTTTATTAAGTTTGAGTGTTCTTTTGTATTAAAAAAAAAATAAACAAAGCTATTTACATATTATGTAAAATCATATATAATTAAAGCCATATCATAAGCAAAATAATCAGAAAACTCAACTAAAGTTTTCAAAAACGGACATAAAGGAGGTTCTCTATGTTCAAACTTGCAATGTTTATGTTTTTAGTAATGACCTTTGGATACATTTTTGGACGAATTCAACAATATAATATTGATGATTTAATTCCTGTTTTATTTATTGTTGAAAAAGACGAAAAAGATGAGAATGGGGGAAATATCATATCCCTTCGGATTATCAATGGTATCTGGGTGAAAAATGAAGATTCAGAGGATAATGGAAACGGATTATTTATCCCATCTGACAAAGATTATTCAATGTTTTTCGCAATTGAAAGCAGTGATTTAGAAGGAAAGTCTGTATCCGTTAATAATGTAAAAAACATAAACTGAAAAACAAAAATTATTTGAAACTCAAATATTACACATCAGTTAGTGTAATAGAATGTGATTAACAAGCAAAGGCAGTCAATGGGGACGGTCCTTCGAAAACGCTAGTTGCTCTAACGTTTTCAAAGGACCGTCCCCGTTTTTCTATTAAATTTTAAAAAAACTATTAATAGACGATCTTCTATGATATAATTCAAGCAAAGAAAATTAAAGGTAGAAAATATAAAATAACGGAGGAAAATAAAATTGGAAGAGCTAATAATTTTATTATGCAATCTAGGTTATACAAATGAGGAAAGTAAAGAAATATTAAGTACATACCCACTAAATACATATAAACCAGAAACATTAAAAAAGAGAATTGAAGAAATAAATATGTATATGGAAAAGCTAGGATATAGTAGAGCAGAATTAATAAAAGTGACAAAAAGTCTGCCAACAATATATGGCTTAAGTATAGATAATATAAGACAAAAAATAGAAGATATGGAAAAGTTAGGATATAGTAAAGCAGAAGTAATAAAA
>ENA-UOOD01001730-UOOD01001730.1-human-gut-metagenome-genome-assembly--contig:-CS67-NODE-1730-length-21234-cov-7.549034_pt1 | contig 21234 bp, 19 predicted proteins | sample MGYA00242464_ERZ724011 | MGnify/ENA metagenome assembly ERZ724011 | reverse complement strand
TAATATGCCGCCGCGCTCCTGTAAACAGCATCCTTTCTCCCCCTCCCCTGTTTCCTATAGAGCCTTGCATATTGCCCCTCTTTCTGCTACAATAGTTTACACGCAAAAAGGAAAGGGGCATCTTCCGATGTATTATTCCGACCTTGTGAAAAAGGCCTGTGCCATCATGTACGACGCCCACAAGGAGGATGTGGACAGGGGCGGCTATCCTTATGTGCTGCACCCCTTCTATCTGGCCACCCAGATGGACGATGAGGAATCCACCTGCGCGGCGCTGCTGCACGACGTGATCGAGGATCACGGCGACCGGTACTCCTTTGATGATCTGGTACGGGCAGGCTTTCCGGACTCCGTTATCCATGCGCTCCGTCTGCTGACCCACGAGAGCGGCGTGCTCTATATGGATTACGTCAAGGCGCTGGCGAAAGACCCCATCGCCCGAAAGGTCAAGCTGGCCGATCTCCGGCACAACTCGGATCCCCGGCGGTTAAACGGCATGCGGGCCGGAAAATACGAGCTGTATCAACAGGCGATCCGCTATTTGGATGCGGAAAACCGCCGCACACCGGAATAACCTCGGCGGACTTTGAAATTTTTTCTCCGCCAGCGCGGAAAGCATATTGTATTTACGGAAAATCGATGCTATCATAAAGGCAAATCGATCGACACAAAAAGCCGCCGGCGGCGGCTTTTTGAAAGGGTTGCGGTTAGCGCGCTCTAACCGCGCGAAAGGAGGGAAACGCACGGAGCTGAAAGCCTATCGGCGGGACAGCCTTTTGGGCGCTCTCAGCGCGCTGTTGATGCTTGTGGGCGATCTGTGCCTGAGCGTGATACCGGCCAGTGCCGGAGACAGCGGGAAATCGGCCCAAGCATATTTAACTACCTGATCCTCCCGGCATAATTGCCTTGCAAAAATGCCTGACTTGCGCTATGCTGTTTTTGAGGTAATCGTATGGAACTGCGGGTCTTGCGCTATTTTCTCGCCGTGGCGCGGGAGGAGAATATCACAAAGGCGGCGCTGCTCCATGTGACACAGCCGACCCTCTCCCGCCAGCTGATGCAGCTGGCGGAGGAACTGGGCGTCAAGCTGTTCCGCCGCAGCCAGTACCGGGTGGTGCTGACGGAGGACGGAATGCTGCTGCGCCGCCGGGCACAGGAGATCGTGGAGCTGGCAGACAAAGCGGAGCGGGAATTGCAGCACCACGAGGAGGAGTTGACCGGCGAGGTCGCCATCGGCTGCGGCGAGACCGCCGCCATGACATTTCTTTCGGAGCATATCCGGACATTCCGCAGGCAGCATCCGCTGGTGCAGTTCCGCATCTACAGCGCCATCGCCGACGATGTGAAGGAGCGCATCGAAAAGGGCCTGCTGGACATGGGGCTGCTGGCCGAGCCGGTGGACATTGGCCGGTACGCGTTTCTGCGGATGCCGCAAAAGGACCGCTGGGGCGTTCTGCTGCCCAAGGAGCATCCGTTGGCCCGGAAGGAAACCGTCGCGCCCAACGATCTGATTGGCGTTCCGTTGCTCATCAGTGGCCGCGAAACGGTTCGCAACGAGCTGGCGGGCTGGTTTGGCGACGCCTATGAGAAGATAGAGATCGCCGCCACCTTCAACCTGATCCTGAACGCCGCCAACATGGTAAAAAACGGCGTCGCCGCGGCGCGGCGCTATGATTTCGGCAGTCTCTCCGACGTACTGACCTTTGTGCCCCTTTCCCCCACGCTGGAAACGGGCACGGTGCTGGCGTGGAAGAAGGATCAGGCATGCTCTCCGGCAGCGGAGCAGTTTCTTGGCTGCATTAAAAATACACTTTAGGCATTTCTGCTTCCTCAAAACAAGCATTCGACATATGGCATAAACAAGTATACAATACAGGTATCCACAAAGGATGCCTGTATTGTACTTTAGGAGTGATGGCCATGACAAAGGACGAGGCCAGCCAGCGCTACCGTATCCCGCCCCATATTCTGGACGAGTATGAAAGCTGGTGACTGTGCGGCGCGTTGAAAAAGGTGATGGGCGCGTGGCAGTACGATGACGAGGATCTGGAGCGGCTCAGTACCATCATGACGCTGCACGATATTGGCTTTACCGCCGAGGAGGTAGAAAACTATATGCGTCTTCTGCTGGAGCAGCCGGACAGCGACAGGCAGCGGCTGCGGATGATGGAGGAAAAGCGAAAGGCAACTCTGGACGAGATCCACTTCCGTGAGCGGCAGCTTCAGCGGCTGGACTATCTGCGCCATGAGATACAAAAAGAAAAAGGAGTGTGACCACATGAAAAAACTGTTTTCCCTGCTGCTGGCGGCAGCCATGGTGCTGACGCTGGCGGCCTGCGGCACGACCAACGCCGACAGCAATGCAGTGGACGAGCCGAAAAACGATGCTGCCGTGGACGCCGCCGATCCCGCTCCCACTGAGGAAACGCCGGAAAGCACCGGCAACAAGGTGCTGGTGGCCTATTTCTCCGCCACCGGCCATACCAAAACCATCGCGGAATATCTGCAAGCAGCGCTGGACGCCGACCTTTACGAGATCGTGCCCCAGGAGCCTTACACCGACCCCGATCTGGACTATAATACCGATGGCTGCCGGGCCAATCAGGAGCAGAACGACGATGCCGCCCGCCCCGCCATCTCCGGCAGTGTGGAGGATATGGACGGGTATGACGTGGTGTTCATCGGCTATCCCATCTGGTGGGGACAGACACCGAAGATCGTCTATACGTTTCTGGAGAACTATGACCTCTCCGGCAAGACCGTCATTCCCTTTGCCACCTCCGGCGGCAGCGGTATGGGCGGCGAGGATATCCTGAAGGCCGCCTGCTCCAAGGACACGAAATGGCTGCCCGGCAAGCGTCTCAGCAGCCGTGAGAGCGCCGCCTCCGTCCAGAAATGGGTGGAGAGCTTAGGCCTGTAACATAAGAAGGACTCCGTTTTCGAGCATCTCTCGAAAACGGAGTCCTTTTCTCTTAATGTTCCCCGACAGGTGTGGGCAATCCGTTCTTCACATAGGTCTCCCACACGTGCAGACGGTCGCCCTCGCCGATCTGCCGCAGCACCTTGGCGGGAACCCCGGCAGCAATGCTGTTGGGCGGAATATCGCGGGTCACTACCGCACCGGCGGCGATGATGCTGCCCGCCCCGATGGTCACACCGCCGCACACCGTCACACTGGCGCACAGCCAGCAGTTGTCCCCGATGGTGATGGGCTGGGCATACTCCAGCTCGTGGCAGCCGTTGGGATAGTCCGTATAGGCCCGCTCCTCCGCCACGAACGGGTGGTTGGGCGTGGCCAGCGTTACGTTAGGGCCAACGAGGACGTTATCCCCCAGCGTGATGGGTGCCACGTCCAGAAACACGCTGTTGTAGTTGATGAAGCAGTTCCGTCCCACGTGGATGTTCACACCGTATTCGCAGTAAAAGGGCGCGAAAGCCTCGAAATTTTTCCCTTTCGCCGAGGGGATCAGCCGCTCCAGCGCCCGCTGCTTGGCCTTGGTGCGCCACAGGGCAATGCGGTTGAATCGGTCGCAGCGGAGCATGCCCGTGCGGTGCCGCTTGGCGATCTCCGGATCGGCGGGGCTGTAGAGCCGTCCCGATATCATGCGCTCCCATTCACTGATGTTCGCTTTCGTGGTCAACGCCTGTTACAGCTCCTTTCCCAGCGCATAGGCCCGCTCCAGATCGTCCCCGCTCAAATCGGCGGCGGTGGGGGCGTTACGCGCATTCAAGACACCCGCGTTTTCCCAGCCCAGATAGCCGGTCATTTGCCGGAACATCTCGTTGGCCGCCAGCGCCGAGTCCATCTCCGTGTCCGCCATGGCGGTGATGAGGACGGCCTTTTTCCCGCCCATCAGCACCTCGTTGTTGGCATAGAACCGGTCGATGACCGCCTTGAGCTGGGCGTTGATGGTGAAGTAGTAGATCGGCGAGACGAATACCACCGCGTCCGCCGCCAGCAGGTGAGGATTCAGCAGCTTCATGTCATCCGCGGCGAAGGTACACGTCCCTGTGCGGCGGCACTTGTCGCAGCCGATGCAAGGGTGAACGTCCTGAAACGCCGCGTCAAAACGGTAGACCTCATGCCCGGCGTCCAGCGCCCCCTGCTGGAATCGGTCGGCCAGAGTGGCGGTGGTGCCGTTCCGGTGTGCACTGCCGGTCATCATGACGATTTTCATGTCATTTCCCTCCGTAATTCAATAATTTTGATTTGTCCGTTCGATTATGCCACGCTTTCTGCGCCCTGAAAACTGCCAAAATACTTACGGCGTCTGTGGCTTGATCTCCACCGTTCTGCCGCCGAGACTTTCATAGACCCGGTGGGACACGGAGAGAACGGTACGCCCTCTGGAGGCCTAGCGCAGCGCTTCCAGCATCTGCTCCTCGGTCTCCGCGTCCAGATTGGCGGTGATCTCGTCCAGCAGCAGCACGGCGGGATCGGCCGCTGCGGCACGGGCGATGGACAGCAGCTGCCACTCGCCCTGGGGGAACATGCCGTCGGTACACACCGTATCGTAGCCCTCCTGCAGCGCCTGAATGGCGTCGTCGATCCCCGCCAGCTTCGCCGCGTTTCGCGCCATTTCCCCGGTGATCTGCGGATCGTTCAGGGTGATCTGCTCCAGCACTGTTCCCGGTACGCGGGCAAAGTGCTGCTCCACGCATCTGATGCAGGGGCTCCGCTGCCCATCCGGAATGGCCGCAACGTCCACGCCGCCGATGGTCACCGTGCCGCTTTGGGGCGGATACAGTCCCAGCAGCAGCCTGAACACCGTGCTTTTTCCCGCACCTGTCCGACCCACCAGCGTGACCTGCTCCCCCTGCTTCACAGTCAGGGAGAAGTCCTCCAGCACCGGCTTTTCCCCATAGCCGAAGGTCACATGGGAGAGCGCCACATCGCCCCGCGCCACCTTTTCCCCCTCCGGAGGAACGGTGCGCTCCGGCTGGGCCAGAAAGGCGTCGATGTGCTTGACACCCGCCATGGCGGACTGGATGCTCTGGATCTCCATGCCAAGGCTTTCAATGGGGGCAAAAATGCGGGAGATATAGCTGATGACCGCCACCGAGGTGCCCACCGACATGCCGAACAGGCGCAAAATCTCCGTCTTTCCGGAGGCGGAAAGCAGCATGACGACGCCCACCACAACGGCGTTCAACAGCAGCACCACCGGCGAATAGACCGCATCATAGAAGTTGGTCCGCTCCATGGCGGCATAGCTGTCGCCGATGCACCGGTCATAGCGGCGCTCCCGGTAAGTCTCGATGCCCAGCGCCCGGATGGTGCGGATGTTGTGCAGCGTCTCCGGCACCTGACCGGACACGGCGGCAACGGCGCGGCGGTTGTCCAGCTGGGCGGCCAGCATCCGCTTCTGCACATGGCGGGTAAAGACCGCGAACAGCGGAAGCACCAGCAGCAGAACCAGCGCAAGACCTGTGTTTTTCACCGCGATCACCGCCAGAATGGAGACAATGCGGCAGGCGTCCGCCACCATGCTGATGATGCCGGAGGTGAACAGCGCCTCCACCGTGTCCACATCGCCGGAAAAGCGGGCCGCCACCTCGCCGGGGTTCTGGCCCGCCAGCGTACCGGCAGGCAGCCGCGTCAGCTTCCGGGACATTTCCGAGCGCAGTGCGTGGGTCATTTTCTGGCCGAACAGCACCAGCAAACTCTCCTGCGCCGAGGAGAATACCTCCTCCAGTGCAAGGCTGCCGAAGTACAGCAGCACCGCCAGAAACGTCAGCGGCAGGCCGGTATCGAAGATCTCGGTGGTGAACTTCCGCATGCCCTCCACGCAGTCGTCCACATCGGAGATAGCCTTGGTCATCAGCTCGCCCGCGCCCTCCTGCTCCAGCGCGACGCGGCTCTGCCGCACCAGATTGGCGTACAGGACGCCCTTCATCCGGCGGTTGATGTTGTTGGCAAAGCGGCGGACATAGAACCGCTTGATGAACCGCGCCGCCTGCACCAGCAGCGTCACCGCGATATAGGCCAGCACCAGCACCGCCATTTGGGCGGCGGTCTCGTTGCCACCCAGAATATCCGCAAGGCACTGGGTCAGCCACCCCTCAAACCACGGCGTGGCCAGCAGGCCCACGTTATAGATCAACCCGGAGGCCGTCACAAGAGCCAGCGAAAGCCACTCCATGCGGAAATAGGAGCCGATCCGGTCGGGGGCGGAACGTCTTACTCTTCCGCATCGTCCGCTTCGCCTCCCGCCATTTTTTGAAAGTGCGGAAAGCCCGCGCGGCTCTCCTCTTTGGACGCGGTGTACAGCTTATCCAGCGCCGCCGCAAAAGCAGCGGCCTCCTCCGGCGTCAGCGTACCGGTCAGGTATTCATAAAAGGACGCTTCGATCTCCGCCTTGGAGGCCTTCAGCCCCTCCGCCTTTTCCGTGGGATACAGCAGCTGGCTGCGCCGGTCGTTGGGCGCGTCACGGCGGACGAGATACCCCTTCCCCTCCAGATTTTTCGTCCGCCGGGCGATGGCGGCCTTGTCCGCGTGCAGAAGCTCCGCCAGCGCCGCCTGTGTACAGCCGGGATTGTGGCGCAGCGCGTGGATCAGGTCGATCTCCGCCGTGCCCACGTCCTTTTCCCGCAGCGTCCGCAGCACCAGCCTCTCCGCCTCGCGGGCGATTTTTGTGATCTTCCGCTCTGTAATATCCATGAGCACCTCCGGTTTTCAAAAGAAGTTGCATCTACATCGTTGTATATACAACCAGTGTACAACGTTCTCCCCTTTTGTCAACATAAACAAAGCAGCCGGGAGTCTCTTTTGTGAGACTCCCGGCACATTTTATGAGGAAATTCACGCGCGTGGCAAGGTGATATCGGCGCGGAACAGATCGCCGTCGATGGACAGGTCAAACGTGCCGCCCATCAGCTGCACCAGACTTCCGGCGATGGACAGGCCCAGACCGCTGCCCTCGGTATGGCGGGACGCGTCGCCCCGGACAAAGCGCTCCATCAGCTCATCGGGAGAGATGTTCAGCTCATCGCGGGAGACGTTCTTGAAGCTGATGGTGACGGTTTCTTCATCGCAGGCGGCGGCGACGTAAACGCGGGTATCCTCCAGCGCGTACTTGCAGATGTTGCTGACCAGATTGTCCATAACGCGGCTGAGGAGCCTGCCGTCGGCCTGAACGGATACGGGCTTCTCTGGCGGACGGGCCACCAGCGTCAGGCGGCAGCCGGCCAGCCGCTCCTGATACTCGCCCACGATCTGGTCGAAAAGCACCGCCACATCCGTAGGCTGCACGTCCACCGGCAGCGCGCCGGAGGACGCCTTGGACGCCTCCACCAGATCCTCCGTCAGCTTTTTCAGCCGCCGGCTCTGGCGATCCAGCACGGCGATGTACTCCCGCGCCGTCTCCGGCTGAACGTCCACCTTTTGCAGCAGGTCTACGTAGTTGACGATGGAGGTCAGTGGCGTCTTGATATCGTGGGACACGTTGGTGATGAGCTCGGTCTTCATGCGCTCGGCCCTGGTCTGCTCCCGCACCGCCCGCTCCATGCCGGTGCGCAGCTCGTTCATCCGCTGGCCATAGCGCTTGAAGTCGCCGATCAGCGGTCTGGTGTCGATGCTCTGGGAGTAATCTCCCGCCGCCAGCTTCTCGCCGCCCTTCTGCAGAATGCGCAGGTTCAGAGCGATATACAGGATGGCAAGGAACTCCACCAGCTTCATCACCGCAAAGAAGCCGTCCACGTAGCCGTAGAGTATCTCCGCGAAGAACACCGCCAGCGTCACCAGCGTGGTTTTCCAGATCAGGGGCAGTGCCACAACGGTGCGGCGCAGGCCCCGACCCACCGCCCTGATGATGCGCCACAGCAGCCGCAGCACCCGTGCGATCAGCGTACCCCGCAGCACCGTCCCGGCCTTGCACTGGGCTGCAAAGGCGCACAGGAACAGCAGAAGCACCGGCGCCAGCGCCGCGCAGAACACGGCAAACGCCAATTCGTAGAAAACATCCCATCCCGCGAAAACCGCGCATATCAACGCCACCAGCCACACATCCGCCGGGATTTTGTCCAGCCACGTCAGGTGGACGCCCTCATGGGCCGCCCAGTGTCCGGCGGAGGCCATGGAGAAGCCAAAGCACAGCAGCGTCAGCAGCAGAAACAGCACCGTCAGGAACACCGTCAGTCCGATGTGCTCCAGCAGCCATGTCATCACCAGATAGGAATAGCCGGGGAATTCATCCGCAGGCAGCAGGTCGGCGGCGATGGTCAGCTCCTCCTTCGTCCCGTCGGCAAAGATGAGCGTAAAGGTTCGCTGTGTGGAGTACAGCGGCTTGTCGCTGTCCGTCAGTTCAAAGTTTTCAAAGGTGATCTCTCTGGTATCCTTGTTAATGACCGCCAGATGGCAGTCGGTGTCCTCACGGGAGAATCTTTCCGAAAAGGCGCGGGGCAGATCGTCCAGCACCTGCTGCTGTTCCTCGTCGGTGATGCCGCCGGTCGTGGTATCCGACGAGGTATCCGTGCTAGGCGTGTCATCCGCCAGCAAGCCGGCGTTGGCCATCGTGCCTCGCAGATAGTAGTAGGCGTTGTGAATGGCGCTGCTGCACTGTGATTCATACATCGTTTCCCGCATGTACGCGCCGCCATCCAGAAATACGTCGCAGCTGACCAGAATGCCGACGCCAAGGCCGCCCAGCACCGTCATGGTGCCGAACAGCAGCGTCAGGAAAAAGGACGTCAGCTTGGCCCATGTTTTATCCAGAAGTCGTTTCATGTGAGGGTTCCCTCCATTTTATAGCCCTTGCCCCAGACCACCTTGATGTACCGGGGCTCCGAGGGGTTGATCTCCAGCTTTTCCCGCAGATGCCGGATGTGCACGGCGATAGCGCCTGTGGCGTTCAGCGGCACGTCGTCCCACACCCGGCGGTAGATCTCGCTGGGGGAGAACACCGTCCCGGCATTCTGCATGAGGAAGCGGAGAATATCGTATTCTTTCGGTGTCAGCGCCACCGGGTCGCCGTCCACGGTGACGGCCTTGGCGTTGTCGTCCAGACAGATACCGCCGATGACCAGCGTGCTGGGCCGCACCTGCCCGCCGCCCAGCTGCAAATACCGCCGCAGCTGGGAGCGTACCCGCGCCAGCATCTCCACCGGATTAAAGGGCTTGGTGATGTAGTCGTCCGCCCCTACGTTCAGGCCCAGCACCTTGTCGGTGTCCTCACCCTTGGCGGTCAGCAGGATCACCGGCACATTGCTGGTCTGCCGCAGCTGGGCCATGGCGGTCAGGCCGTCCATGACGGGCATCATGATATCCATGAGGATGAGGTGCACATCCTCACGGGCGGCCACGGACAGAGCCTCTTTGCCGTTGCCGGCGGACAGCACCCGGTAGCCCTCGGCCTTCAGGTATATTTCAAGGGCGGAAACGATATCCTTTTCGTCATCAACCACCAGAATCGTGTACATAGTGTGTCCTCCTGCGGCAGTAAGTTTGGTCTATCTCTATCATACCCCCTCCCGCCCGATTGCACAAGGTCAATTCTTGGCGGCAGGATAGGGCAGCGAGGACAGGTTCACGCTGTGGTGGATGGGCTTCCACTCCACCTTCATGAACAGCGCCGCCATGGAGATGGGGAGATACGTCAGCATGAACAGCGGGAACGTCAGGGTATAGGCGATCTTCTTCCACGCTGGGGCATGGATGCGCTTCCACTCGGTGGCCACGGTAATGCCGCCCAACACCAGCAGCGTGGCGAGGATGCTGCCCATACACTCCAGCAGCGACCGCATGGCGAACCATACCCCCACTCCCTGCATCAGTCCCAGCACCGACAAGGTGATGTTGGCCAGCAGGCACAGCGCCGTCAGAATGAAGGCCGGCAGGATGGACATGGACATGTCGAAGCAGCTCCAGCTGCCCTTGGCCGCGCCCTTCAGCAGATCAGCGCCGTACCGGCGGAATACCTGAAGGTATCCCTTGGCCCAGCGCAGCCGCTGCCGCACGGACTGGCGGAAGCCGGTGGGCTGCTCGTCGTACAGCACCGCGTCCTCGCAGATGGCGATTTTTTCGCCCCGGAGAATGTGATACACAGAGAACTCGATATCCTCGGTCAGCAGATAAAACCGCCAGCCGTGGCTCTCGTCCAGCACCCGCTGGGAGAACAGAAAGCCCGTACCGCCCACGGCGGCGCTGCTGCCCAACCGGTTACGGGCACCGTTGAGGTAGCGGCTCTCCCGCAGGAACCACAGGGCGTAGCCTGCGCTGATCCAGTTGCCGCCGAAATTCTTGCTGTTGCGGTAGCTGGTGACGATCTGGTGGCCGTTGGAGAACATCTCGTTCATCCGCTCTATGTAGTCCGGAGCCAGCAGGTTGTCGGCGTCAAACACGAAGTAGCCGTCAAAGCCCTCCGGATAGTCCGCATCGATGTTCTGGAGCAGGAAGTCCAGCGCGTAGCCCTTGCCCACGTTCAGCTGGTTGAACCGCTCATACACCACCGCGCCATGGGCGCGGGCAATGGCAGCGGTACGGTCGGTGCAGTTGTCCGCCGCCACGAATACCGTCACAAGAGACATGTCATAGGTCTGCGCCCGGAGACTGTCCAGCAGGCCGGAGATGACGTTCTCCTCGTTCCGGGCGGCGATCAGCACCGCGTAGCGGTGGGGTCTGTCCGGTGCGGTAAGGGGCTTGGGCTTTTTTGCCAGCACCAGCGGGATATAGAGGAACTGATAGGTATAGCAGATAAAAAACAGCGCCGAGATAACGGCGTTGATGGTGCGCAGCGTGGTCTCCATAAAGGCACGTCCTTTCTTCTCTTTCTGCCATCGATTGACAAGGGCAGACCCTTGTCAATCGATGGCACCTTTATGGTAACAAACGCCGGATTAAGAAACAATCAGGGGGAGGTTTAAGGTTTTATTAAGACGCACCCCTTCCGAATAAAAAAAGAGGGGCCGAAGCCCCCTTTTTTCACCGATATCATCCGTCCCACGGATACCAGATCTCACCCTGTTCGGCCACGTACCAGATGCCGTCCCGTTCGCAGACCTGTCGCCATATTTTGTTGCACCGGCATCCCCAAAACGCAGGTCGAAGCAATTCCTATCTTCTCAAAAAAGGCTATGCTTTTTTGACAAGCTAACAGGAAACCCGCATGGTTTCCGGTGTCAAGCAGTTCTGTAACGCAGCTCTTACCCCATCAGGTGCTGGGCCAGTCCCACCACCGGCGGGATGGTCAGCACGGAGAGGGCGGTAAACACCGACACCACGCTGGAGGCCAGCCGGGTGTCGCGCTCGAATTTCTGGGCAAACATACTCAGCAGCGCGGCAGGCGGCGTGCTGGCGGCGATGACCGTCACCAGCGCCACGGCGCTGTCCACCCGCAGGGCATAGCACCCTCCCACCGTCAGCAGCGGGATCACCGCCAGACGCAGCACCAGCGCCGTCCAGGATCGGCGGTCGGCAAAGGCGTGGCGGAAATTGGCGTGGCTCAGCTGATAACCCACCACGATGGTAGGCAGCGGCGTATTCATATTGGCCAGATACGTTAGCGGCGTCATAACGATCTCCGGCAGGCTCACCGACAGCAGATACAGCACCATGGCCGCCGCCACGCTCAGCACGCCGGGATTCAGCAGGATAGACTTCAGCCGCAGCTTACTGGTGTCATGGGTAATCATATAAACGCCCATTGTCCACGTCAGCACCGTGAACACCACCACGTAGGCCGATCCGTAGAACACGCCGATGCTGCCCAGCAGCGCCGTCATCAACGGATAGCCCATAAAGCCGCAGTTGGAGAACACCGCGCCGAACCGCAGCACCCCGCAGGTGCCGTCCTTGCCCCGCAGCGCCGCGCAGGCCAGCAGAATGCTGACGGCATGCACCGCCACCGCCAGCAGCAGGCACACCAGAAAGTTATGCAGATCCGCCGTGTCCTTCTCCCGCTGGAAGGCCACCACCATCATGGCGGGCGACACCGCGTACATCACCAGATTCGTCATGGCAAGGCTGCCCTTGTCCCCCATCAGCTTGGCCTTACCCAGGGCAAAGCCCACCGCCATCAAGGCAAACAGGATCAGCACCTGCTCGCCCACCGTCAGAAAAGAACCGATCATTTTTCTTTGCTCCTCTTGTCAAAATACCCGGACGTGGCAAAGGCCACCACCAGCAGTCCCACCACGGCAGCAGCCGCGTTGAACAGCAGCATGGCGTTCACGTCCACCCGATCCACCAGCGTACCGCTGACGGCGGTCATCACCGCCGGGCCCACGCCGTTGGAGAAAATGTGGATCAGGCCCTGTCCCTTGGCCTGATTGGCGGCGTCCAGCGTCTCCGCCGCGTAGTACACGGTGGCAGGCAGGAACACGCCGAACTCGAAAAATTGCAGCGCCGCCGACACGTACAGCAGCGTCGGCGTCCTGGCCAGCAGGAACAGCACGTCCTTGGCCACAAAGGCGGCGGCGCATAGCAAAAACATGCCCCGCAGGGACAGCTTCTGCCGCATCCGGGAGAACAGCGTCATGGCGGGCAGCTCCATAAAGGCGGACACCGCCAGCACCACGCCCATCAGGCTCTCTCCCGCGCCCACCTTGTCCACAATGTGTATCATATAGGTGTTGCAGGCGTTGTGGCCGCCCTGCAAAAGCGCGCAGCCCATCAGCATCACCGGAAAGGCCGGATACTTCTTCAGCAGCGCCCACAGCCCCAGCACCTTGGGCGGCTCTTCCTCCTGCGCCGCCGGAACAGGCGGCAGCGGATAGCGGAACGTCCAGACGGCGATGATCTGCAGCACCAGCGCCGCCAGCAGTACCGGCAGGATCACCGTCGGCGCACGCTTTTCCAGCACGAAGCCCAGCAGCAGCGCCACGATGGCGTAGGTGGTGGAGCCGGTGCCCCGGCCGAGGCCGTAGTTGACGTTGACGCCCCGCAGGTGATACTCCATCACCATGCTGTTGAAAAACGGCGAGGTGCTCACCAGCAGTACGCCGATCACGGCGTAGGCCGCCACCAGCACCGTCTTGCTGCCGGTGCTCACCGTCATGACCACCGCCGCCGCCAGCGTCAGCAGCGACAGCACCAGCGCCAGACGGCGGCTGGTCCACCGGCTGTCCGCGTCCGACAGGGCGGCCAGCGCCGGCTGGAGCAGCAGCGGCAGCACCAGCGCCAGCGACGTGACCACGCCCAGCGTGCTGTTGCTCAGCCCCAGATACAGCAGCAGCACCGGCCCAAAGCCCCAGATGGCCGAGAATCCGGCGAAATAGCTGCCCTGCATGGCGGCGTGATGGATATCCACTTTTCTGGCAAGCTTGTCCATGGCGCTCCTCCGCTGCGAAACATGTTAAATAGGTGTGAACATGCTCCAGTCTATCACAAAAGCAAAAACTGTCAAGACCGGAGGTTGTGTTTTGCCGGGAAATAGACTATAATAAGATATTCTGTGAAATCTGACCCCACAAGGAGGCCGACCATGAAACTGATGGTTCTTGACGGCAACAGCATTATCAACCGCGCCTTTTACGGCGTGAAGCCCCTGACCACCCGGGAGGGACTGTATACCAACGCCATTTTCGGCTTCCTGAACATGCTCCAGCGCTTCGTGGACGAGGAGCAGCCGGAGGCGCTGTGCGTGGCCTTCGACCGGAAGGAGCCCACCTTCCGCCACGAGGCCGACGCCAATTACAAGGCCACCCGCAAGGGCATGCCCGAGGAACTGGCCCAGCAGATGCCGGTGATGAAGCAGGTGCTGTGCGCCATGTCCATCCCCTGCTACGAAATGGTGGGCTACGAGGCCGACGACCTGCTGGGCACCATCTCCCGCCGCTGCGAAAAGCGGGGCTGGGAGTGCGTCATCGTCACCGGCGACCGGGACAGCCTGCAGCTCATCACCGACCGTACCCGCGTGAAGCTGGTGACCTCCCGCATGGGCCAGACCTCCACCACCGACATGACCCCCGCCCTGTTCCGGGAGCAGTACGGCTTCGACCCCATCCATATGATCGACCTGAAGGCCCTGATGGGCGACAGCAGCGACAACATTCCCGGCGTGCCGGGCATCGGCGAAAAGACCGCCACGGCGCTGGTGCAGCACTACGGCAGCATCGACGCGCTGTACGCCGCCATGCCGGACGTAGAAGCCAAGCCCGCCGCTCTGCGGAAGCTGGCGGAGGGCGAGGAATCCGCACGCCGCAGCTACTGGCTGGCCACCATCGTCACCGACGCGCCGCTGGAGTTCGATCCGGAGGACGCCCTGCGCCAACCCTACCGGCCTGAGCTGTACGACCTGTTCATGAAGCTGGAATTCACCAAGCTTATCAAGAAATACGACCTGACCCCTGCCGCTCCCACACCGGAACCGGCCGCCCCTGTCCATGACGAGGACTATTCCGTCATGATCGAGGTGCCCCAGACCGATGACGACGCGGCGCGGCTCCTTGCCCAGTGGCGCAGCGTGCCCCACGTGACAGTATACGGACTGGACGATCTTCGGGCGCTGGCGGTGGAATGTGAGATCGACGACCACCACGGCCTGACGGTCATCCTGCGGACTGACCGGTTCGACGGCGACTGGGACGCTTTGCTGCGCGGCCTGTTCTCCGCCGATATCCCCAAGGTGGCCCACAACGTAAAGGACATGACCTACGCCCTGCTGGAGCGCGGCCTGCCTGCCGAGGGCTTTATCTTCGACACAGCGCTGGCTGCCTACCTGCTGGACGCCACCGCCGGAGGATACGACCTCCAGCGGCTGTTTGTGGCCTACTGCGGCGCGGAGCTGCCCGCCCCGGCCCACCTGGCCAGGGACGCCTTCGCCCCACTCAGCGACGCCGCCACGGAGGAAGCCGCCCTGTGCAGCTATACCAGCGCCGTTTCCGCCCTGTATGAGATTTTGCCCGGCAAGCTGGAGGAGCTGAACCTGACGGCGCTGCTCCACGAGATGGAGCTGCCCCTGTGCCGGGTGCTGGCGGAGATGGAGCTGGCGGGCTTCCGCATCGACGAATGCGCGCTGGCTCAGTTCGGCATCGACCTGCATGAGCGTATCGTGAAGCTGGAGCAGTCCATTTACGGCATGGCGGGCGAGAAGTTCAACATCAACTCCCCCAGACAGCTGGGGATCATCCTCTTTGACAAATTGCAGCTGCCCCACGGCAAGAAAACGAAAACCGGCTGGTCCACCAACGCCGAGGTGCTGGAGAAGCTGCGGTACGAAGCGCCCATCGTCAGCAGCGTGCTGGAGTACCGGCAGTATACGAAGCTGAAATCCACCTACGCCGACGGTCTGCTGCGGGCGGTGTCGCCAGACAGCCGGGTGCGCACCCGGTTCCAGATGACCGCCACAGCCACGGGCCGTCTCAGCTCCACGGAGCCGAATCTGCAGAACATCCCCACCCGCACCCAACTGGGCAGCGAAATTCGCCGCCTGTTCGTGGCGGAGGATGGCAATGTGCTGGTGGACGCGGACTACTCCCAGATCGAGCTGCGGCTGCTGGCCCACATGGCGGGCGACGAAGCCATGCAGCAGGCCTTCCTGTCCGGTGCGGACTTCCACACCGTCACGGCAGCCAAGGTGTTCCACGTGCCGGAAGCGGAGGTGACCCACGAGATGCGTTCCCGGGCCAAGGCGGTGAACTTCGGCATCGTGTACGGCATGTCCGCCTTCTCCCTCAGTCAGGATATCCACGTGACGGTGGCGGAGGCCAAGGACTACATGGAGCGCTACTTCGCCACCTACCCCGGCGTGAAGCAGTACATGACCGATATCGTGGCGCTGGCGAAAGAGCAGGGCTATGTGGAGACGCTGTACCACCGCCGCCGGGCGCTGCCGGAAATCAAGTCGTCCAACTTTATCCAGCGCTCCTTCGGTGAGCGGGTGGCGCTGAACATGCCCATTCAGGGCACGGCGGCGGACGTGATGAAACTGGCCATGATCCGGGTCTATGACCGCCTGCGGCGTGAAAATTTGCAGGCCAAACTCATCATGCAGGTACACGACGAGCTGATCGTGGAGTGTCCGGAAGCGGAGCGGGAAACCGTGGAAACGCTGCTGCGACAGGAGATGGAGCAAGTGGCGGCGTTGTCCGTCCCTCTGATCGCCGAGGCTCACAGCGGTAAAAACTGGCTGGAAGCAAAAGGATAAGGAAAAACTATGGAAAAAATACACATATCGATCGTGCCCATGAACGCCGATCATCTGGACGAGATCGCGGCGCTGGAGCGGGTGTGCTTCTCCCGCCCGTGGTCGCGGAACATGCTGGCCGAGGAGCTAGAGAACCAGTGCGCCGCCTTCCTGACGGCGCTGAATGCCGCCACGGGAAAGGTGGTGGGCTACGCGGGGCTGCTGGTGGCGGCGGACGAGGGCTACATCACCAACGTGGCGGTGTTCCCGGAATACCGCCGTCAGGGCATCGCCGCCAAGCTTTTGAAGGTGTTCTGCGATTTCGCGGCGGGCCGGCATCTGGCGTTCCTGACGCTGGAGGTGCGGCCCAGCAACACCGCCGCCATCGCCCTCTACCAGTCCTTCGGCTTTACGGAGCGGGGACGGCGGCGCAATTACTACGACCTGCCGAAAGAGGACGCTCTCATTCTGACGCGGGACTTTGAGGAGGGGAACGCATGAACATACTGGCTTTTGAATCCTCCTGCGACGAGACCGCCGTGGCGGTGGTGCGGGATGGCCGCCATCTACTGGCCGACGCCATTCTCTCCCAGGCGGACATGCACGCCCTGTACGGCGGCGTGGTGCCGGAGATCGCGTCCCGCAAGCATGTAGAGGCCATCGCCGGACTGACGGATCAGGCGCTGCGCGACGCGGGACTGACAAAGCGGGATATTGACGCGGTGGCCGTCACCTACGCGCCGGGCCTGATCGGCGCGGTGCTGGTGGGCGTCAGCTTCGCCAAATCCGCCGCGTGGGCGCTGGGCGTTCCGCTGATCCCGGTGCACCATGTGCGGGGTCACATCGCCGCCAACTATCTGGCCTTTCCGGAGCTGGAGCCGCCGTTTCTGGCGCTGGCCATCTCCGGCGGCAATACGCTGATCGTGGATGTGGCGGACTACACCGACATGCAGGTTCTGGGCGCTACCCGTGACGATGCGGCAGGCGAGTGCTTCGACAAGGCCGCCCGTGTGCTGGGTCTCCCCTACCCCGGCGGCAAGCCCATGGATCAGCTGGCTCAACAGTCGGCGGGCGGCGTGTACGCCCTGCCCCGTGCCCATGTGGACGGTGCGCCGCTGGACATGAGCTTTTCCGGGCTGAAAACCGCCGTGGTGAATCTGGCCCACAACGCCCAGCAGAAGGGCGAGCCGCTGGACGAGCCCGCCCTGGCCCGGGACTTCACCCAGGCCGTCAGCGACGAGTTGACGGATCGCGCGGCGCTGGCGCTGGAGCAGACGGGCCGCAAGGTGCTGGTGGCAGCGGGCGGCGTGGCCGCCAACTCCATCATCCGCGCCGACCTGCAAAGGCTGTGCGAAAAGCGTGGCGTGAAGCTGTATCTCCCCCCGCTGAAATGGTGCGGTGACAACGGCGCCATGATCGGCGCGCAGGGGTATTACGAGTACATGGCTGGCGTCCGGGGCGACATGACCCTTAATGGCTACGCCACCATGGAGCTGGACAAGGTGGTTTTTTGAGGGTATTGCGGATTTCCGCACGTCCAAGCGGCGGGGTGAGGGCAGGCCGCCCTACGCACGTCCACAAAAGCGCTTGACATTAAAAAAGGCTCTGGCCAACGGCCAGAGCCTTTCAGCTTGTCAAAAAAGTCCCACATGGAACTTTTTTAACCGCGCTTTCCGCCGAGAATTTTGAACTCGTTAAAAATGATATCTTCCGAAAACCTTGCTATCGCAAGTTTTTCGGCGGCGGTTTATTTTACCTGAGGCGGGCCTTGCCCCCTCAAACTCCCCCGCTGCTCACTTATCGAAACGTACAGCATTGCTTTTCGACAGACTGAGGGGAGGAACCGCGTCCTCCCCTCTCCTTATATTCATATTATATCCAGCGCTCCAGCGTGACGGACAGCCGTCCCTTTCGGGTGGTGCCGCCCACCTGTGCCAGCGCCGCCTTGCCCAGTCCCCGCACGGCGATGCGGTCGCCCTGCTGTAATTGCCGGTCGCCCTTGAGACACACCAGATCGTTGACGGCCACCCTTCCGGCGGCGATTAGCTGTCCGGCAGGCCCTCGCGCCAGCGAAAAGGCCGCCCCCACCAGACAGTCCAGCCGCAGCGAGGGCACCGTGTCCCTGATCTCCCGCTTTTCCACCGCCGGGCGCTGTACCTCCGCCAGCGGGATCACCGACAGGTGCAGCTTCGTCCGGCCCGCGCTGTCCCACTGCTCCAGCAGGTAGGGCAAGATCTGCCGCGTCACCAGAATGTCGCACTGTCCGGCAGAGACATAGATATCCCCCACCGTTTCCCGCTTGATGCCCGCACCCATAAGGCTGCCCAGAAAATCCCGGTGGGTCAGTGCGTCCTTCTCATAGTACACGGCCCGCACGGCAGCCGCCGGGCCGTCCTCCGAGGTCAGATAGTCCTCCGGCAGATACTCCGGCACGTAGCAGGCCATGCAGCGCTCCGCCCCGTCGCAGCCGCCGAAAAACACCAGCGGCACATGGGGCAGCAGCTTCTTCACCATGGCCTGCTCACGGGGCGAGAGAAACGCCGTGTAGCTGAAGATCTCCCGCTCCGCCCCGTGGTTCAGCTTATCGTAGAGTCGGGCCAGCAGCAGCCGGTCCTCCTCCGTTTCCGCCGCCGCGGCGATGCAGCGCTGTTTGTCCATACCGTGCTCCTCCCCTGTTTTCTTCTGCCGCTATTATAGCCGCCCGTCCCCCTGTCCGTCAAGGCCGTCCCGCCTCCTCCGCGCCGCGAAAAAAATCTGGGACGGGGGCTTGACAAACCGGCGGCCGCTATAATATAACACCGTAATATAACGCCGTTATATGGAGGATTCCTCATGGGAGAAACAAACAGCTCCATGCTGGAGCGGATCCACGCCGCCGCACAGGCGGAGTTTTTGGAAAAGGGCTATCAGGGCGCGTCGCTGCGGAACATCGTCAAGACCGCCGGCGTCACCACCGGCGCGCTGTACGGCTACTACGACAGCAAGGAAGCGCTGTTCGCCGCGCTGGTGGACGAGTCCTACCGCCACGTGCTGGACACCTACCGGGCCGCCGTGTTCGGCTTCGAGGCGCTGCGTCCCGAGGAGCAGGTGGCCCAGATGGGTGACGTGGGCAAGAACTGCATGCGGGAGCTGCTGACCTACATGGACGCCCGGCGTCCCATCTTTCACCTGATTCTGGAGCGGGCCGAGGGCACCCCCTACGCCGCCCTGATCGACCAGATGGTGACGCTGGAGGTGGAGGCCACGGAGTGCTACACGCAGGTGCTGCGGAGCATGGGCAAGACCGTGCCCGACATCGACCGGCGGCTGGAGCACATGCTGGTGACGGGCATGATGAATGCCTATTGCGAGATCATCATTCACGACATGCCCATCGAGGATGCCCAGCGGTACAGGGAGGAGCTGGGCGACTTCTACACGGCGGGCTGGCTGAAAATTATGGGGCAGTGATGCTCTATAATTTTTCGCCAGCGGTTAGCGGTTACTAACTCAAAGAAAAGAGGTCATTGTATGGAAGCGAAAAAGAAAAGCTGGACAAGCGCCCTTTTCGCCTACGCGGAGGGGGAGAAAAGCAGGCTGCTCCTGTCGGTCGTCCTGTCGGTGCTCAGCGTCATGCTGGGGCTGGTGCCCTTCTACTGCATGTACCGGCTCATCTGCCTGATGGCGGCGGGAACGGCCACGGCGGCGCTGGCGGTGAAGTGGTGCCTGCTGGCGCTGGCGGCCTATGCCGCCAAGGTGGTGCTGTTCGGCCTGTCCACCGGCACGTCCCACGCCATGGCGTACACCATTCTGGAGGGACTGCGGCTGCGGCTGGCAGACCGGTTCCTCCACGCGCCGCTGGGCAACGTGGAAAACCACACCATCGGCGAGATCAAGACCATGATGGTGGATAAGATTGAAACGCTGGAGCCGCCGCTGGCCCACATGATCCCGGAGGGTGCAGGCCACGTGGTGCTGCCCGTCGTCAGCATCATCGCCCTGCTGTGCGTGGACTGGCGGCTGGCGCTGGCCAACAAGGGCGTCATCACCGCACCGGAGGCAGCGCTGGCCGTGATGCTATCCATCTCCATGGTGGGCTCTCTGGCCAAGCTGGAGGTATTCTCCGAAAACATGCGGCAGGTGAAGTTCACCGTAGAGGGGCTGGAGGAATTTCTGGAGATGCCGGAGCTGTCCGAGCCTGCGGAGCGGGCGGAGATCTCCCACACCGACGTGGCGCTGAGGGACGCTCACTTCTCCTACACCGGCGAGGAAAAGGACAAGGTGCTCCACGGCATCGACCCGACCTTGCCTGAGGGCAGCTTCACCGCGCTGATAGGCCCCTCCGGCGGCGGAAAGTCCACCGTGGCCAAGCTGATCGCCCGGTTCTGGGACGTGACCTCCGGCGCCATCACCATCGGCGGCGTCAACGTAAAGGACATGCCCCTGAGCCAGCAGGCCATCTCCGCCCTGACGCGGGGCAAGGCCATCATCACCATCGCCCACCGTCTGGCCACCGTCCAGAACGCCGACCAGATCCTGGTGGTGGACGATGGCCGCATCGCCCACCACGGCACCCACGACCAGCTGGTCAAGCAGGAGGGCCTGTACCGGCGCTTCACCGCCATCCGCCAGCTGGCAGAGGGCTGGCGCATCGCCGCGGAATAAGCCTTTTCATACGCGAAACAGCACCTCGGCGGGGGTGCTGTTTCGCTATATACTCACTTTATCGCCTCGCCAAGCACCTGACGCAGCAGGTCTGTCACGCCCTGCCCGGCCTGGATAGTGGCGATCATCAGCAGGTCGCCATCCACCTCCGACCAGTTGAGGTCACATCCCGCGCTGCGGATAAGCTGCGTCAGGAACGCCCGCTGGGTGCGCCCGTTGCCCTCGCGGAAGGGATGCAGGTAGTTGGTGGTGCAGTAAAAATCGGTAATCTCCTCCACGAATGCGTCATGGGACAAGCCCTTGAAGTAATTCTGCTCCTTCAGCCGGTCAAAAATCAGCTTGGCCTGCGATTCAATCATTTCGGCGGGACAGAAGCCTGTCCCTTTCTTGCTGAGGTTCACCGTGCGGATCTGCCCCGCCCAATCGTACAGGTCAGAGAAAAGAAACTGATGGATCGCCTTGTAGTGGGCGAAGTCAAAAACGCCTTCCAGCGGGCATTGTTCCAGCTTGGAGGCGTTGACATAGGTGG
>ENA-UOOD01001728-UOOD01001728.1-human-gut-metagenome-genome-assembly--contig:-CS67-NODE-1728-length-21251-cov-14.632336_pt1 | contig 21251 bp, 17 predicted proteins | sample MGYA00242464_ERZ724011 | MGnify/ENA metagenome assembly ERZ724011 | reverse complement strand
CTTCATAATTTGGCACAATTTAAATCAACATATTTTTGAAAATTGATTTCCGTGGTTCCTGCGAAATCTGTCCCTGTTCCATTCAGCCTATGAAAAAACACCGCATTGCCTGACCGGAAGAGATCCGGAAAGGGCATGCGGTGTTGTGCTGCTATGTGCTTCTAATATGCGGTATTGCCTTAGTTTGCCAGAATCTCTTCCCAGTTTGTCGAAACGCCGGCACCGTTCAGGGCGATGTAATACAGCAGATAGTAAAGATCTGTACTGTCCATGTCCCCGCTTTTGTCAATATCTGCCGCATTGGCTGCCACGGTTTCCGCCATAGAGGACGCATCTCCTGTGAAAGTCGCATTCTTCTGACCGGAACTTTTCTTTGCCACGTACAGCAGCAGTTCGAACACGTCAGTGGAATCGATAAAGCCGTCGTTGTCCACATCTCCCAGCGTATACGGCACATACTGCATGGTCAGGTCTGTGCCGCCTGCCCAGATGCCGTCCTGCACAGAAGCATCTGTCACCACTGCAGAAACGTCCTGCTTGTCCCCCTCCTGCAAGGTGAGGTTCCAGTCAAACTGGCTCCGTTCCACATTCTGGGTAAAGCCCGGATCCATGACGACCAGATGTTCTTCTGTATAGGAACAGCTGCTGTCTGCCTTGTCCCACACGCTGACAGTGAAAGAGGAATCATAAGTTTCCGTATTCACATTATACTCACAGCTGTCCAGCGTGAAATCGTAGGTACCGTCGTTTTCCAGTGTGGTGTCGTAGTACGTGATAACGCCGTCCAGCGTGTCCTTCTCGATCTTCACCCGAACGTCCCGATCACCGGAAACCGTCATGGTCAGTGTGCCCTTTTGATCCTGCAAATACTTGCTGGGGGTAACAGAAACGCTGTCGTCTGCGAATACTGCCACAGCGGGAACTGCCGCTGCGGTCATTCCCGCTGCGGTCAGTGCAGCGAGAAGTCTTTGTCTTTTTTTCATGGTAAAGCCTCCTTAATGCTGAATATACTCTGTTGCTTCACTGTACGGTTCCAGGAAGTGCATCCAGTCTCCGTTTTTGCCTGCATTTCCGGTTTCCATGACATAGGTCTTGCCGTTGATGTGCACTTCACACCAGAAATGCTGGTTTCCTTCGCTCATTACATAGCCCTGAACCAGATTGACATCATAGCCCAGATACGCCATCATCGCTGCCATTGCCGCGTTGTACTGAATGCACTGTCCCTTCCGATATGTGAAAACGGCATCGACATAGGTCTTGTTCGTGATCTGTGCCCATGCACCGTTCTGTACATACGCATATTCCACGTTGTTGTGAATCCACTCCATGGTCGTCCAGAGCTGTTCTTCCCGCGTCATGCCTGCCTTGAAATGCTGCTGGATAAATTTTTGCAGGATCTGCTTGTCCTTTCCGGAAATATAGGAAGTCCACTGGCTGTGCGAACTTTTCTGCCGGTTATAGACAACAAAACTGGTATGCGGCTTCAGCGAAGCCTGATTCAGCCGGTAGCATGCCATGGAGATCGCAGTGCCGTCTGCCTGCAAATAATAGTCGCCGTAATGCTTTTCATCATAGTAGCAGAAGATCTCCTTGTTTTTCTGCATGATGCCGTTATCGCCGAAGAAATACAGCTTGCCGCCGATCATCTTCCAGTCGGTCTGCATAACGCCGTTGTTGTCGAAGTAATATTTCTGTCCGTTTACAGTCTGCCAGCTTTTCGCCATTTTTCCCTGACTGTTCAGATAGTATGTACTATTGTCCAACCGCAGAAATCCCTTGTGCATCGCACCGTCGGAATCAAAATAATACTTTGCACCGGAGAGCTCCTGCCAGCCGGTCTGCATGACACCGGAAGAGGCAAAGTAGTACCTTTTGCCGCCGAAGTCCTGCCAGCCGGTCTGCATCAGATGCTTGCTATTGAAATGGTATGTTTTTCCTTTGTCCTTCACCCAGCCGGAAACTGGTTTGCCGTTTGCATCATAATACGAAACAGTGTGATCCGAAAATGTGCACAGCCCCAGTTGCTGCTGTCCGGTTTCTGCGTCCAGCAGATACCGTTCTTCGCCGTCTTGCAGTTCTCCGGTTTTCTTGCCGGTGTCTGCATCTGTATAATACCGGTGGTCGCAGTAATCCACCCAGCCGCTGACGATGTTTCCGGTTTCCGGATCGTAATACCGCCGCACGCCGTTGACCGTCCGCCAGCCGGTTTTCTGCACGCCGTCATAGTCGAACAGATAATACGCTCCGTCAATTTCCTGTTCACCCGTCAGAAAGTTTCCGGATTCGTCATAATAGCGGCGTACCCCGTCCTCGTCCTGCCAGCCGGAATTTTCCACTGCCGGAACCGTGACCTCTGTGACCTCTGTTGCCACAGGCACGTCCGTCACTTCCGCTTCTTCCGCAGAAGCCGTTCCGCCGAACAGCATGCTGCCGCCCAGAATTGCCCCAAAGGCTGCCAGAAAACAAATGGTTTTTCGTTTCATGAAACATTTCCCCTTTCCTATTGCAAATACGATGTTCCCTCTTTTCGCTTCCATTCTATAGAATATCAAATTCCAACGGGTTTGTCAAGAAAAAAGACACTTTTTTTCGCAATTATGATATTTTTTAAGGCAATACCGCACAAAGATTGTGCGACAGATGCGTCGTCAAATTTTTCGTCAGATGAAACAAAAAGCGGAGTGAATACTGGATGTATTCACGAGCATTTTTGTGAAATATGACGGGAAATTTGCAAGCAGATGGCGTGCAAAGTCGCCAGACGCTCTTTGTGCGGTATTGCCTCAAGAAGTGTCCCCAAAAAGCACGCTGAAAAGTCTACTTGGTTTGACAAATCCCCCAGCATGTATTATAATGAATGCATGGACAGCCTACACAGGCTGCCCGCACCAAAACCGGAACTGCCATGCGGTTCCGACCAAAGGAGCATGTTTTATGTATCAGCTTGCCATTTTTGATCTGGACGGCACACTTGTCAACTCCATCGCCGATCTGGGCGGCACCGCCAACCACCTGCTGGAACAGCGGCACCTGCCCACGCACCCTATCGATGCCTACTATCACTTTGTAGGAAACGGCGTGCACAAACTCTGTGAACGCTGTCTGCCGCCGGACACACCTGCCGCAGAAGTGGAAACCTTTTTTGCGGAATTCAACGACTACTACAGCCGGCACTGTCTGGACAAAACGGCTCCCTATGACGGCATTCCCGCGGTTCTGGCACAGCTGAAAGCTGCCGGCGTACATCTGGCGGTGGCTTCCAACAAGACACAGCCCTTTGTGGAAACCATTGTCCGGCACTATTTCGGCAGCGACTGCTTCGACCAGATCTTCGGCAGCAGCGACGACCGCCCGAAAAAGCCGGCTCCGGCAATCGTGGAACAGATCCTGAAAACTGCCGGCGTGTCCAAAGCACAGGCGGTGATGATCGGTGATTCCGACGTGGATATTCAGACAGGCAAAAATGCCGGCGTGCATACCATTGGCTGTGTCTGGGGATTCCGCGGGGAACAGGAGCTGGAACGTGCCGGAGCAGATGATCTCGCCCGAACTCCCGCCGATCTCCTGCGTTTCATGGAGATCTGACAAAAAACGCGTTTGTTTTTTCGCATATTTCGGGAAAAATTGAAATTTGCTTGACAATCCGGTCTTTTTTCGATATAATGTTTTTTGGAGCAAAACAGATGCTTTCGGAATGAGAACGGCATTCCGGAACGTGCTGCGTTCCGCTTTTTTGCAGCTGACAGCTGTTTTATCTGTGGCGATCCGCACGGCGTTTCCGAACGGCTCTCTGCGGCATCGCCCAAGAATTTTTATTTTTTTGTTCTACGACCGGCTGCCCGCTTTGCAGAAAATGCTTCTTTTGGCTCTGCCTTTTCCACAAAGGCAGGGCTTTTTTCTTTGCTCCGGCGGCGGCAGTACAGCGGGAACGGCTCCTCCGTCCCGCAGAAAAAGCTATGCAGCTGTCCGCTTTGCAATGTGATTCTTTCCGCATTTCAAAATTTGTAATTCAAACTGAAAAGCAGGATTTCTTTTGAAAATACGGTTTCTCGGATTTCGATATGAAGAAAGTGCAAAAATCCGCAAAATTTGCATTGAAAAACATAGCCAAATGGTGTATAATAGATATTGTTCGAAGTGCGTGTACAGGTGTTTGAAGCGAATGCACAGGCATCACATACATTTTGAGTTTGGACAGCGTGGGGATATGGGATCATCGCCAACACACACAGGCGGGATTTTGCAGGGCAGTTTGCCGGCAAAACGTCTCTCGCAGCGGCAGGATCACCTGTATTCTTGACAGAATGTTTTGCTACATTTTAATTTTTTTATCCAACAGGAGGAGATTCCCATGGCATTTACATTTAAGAACGCATATCTTCAGGGTGTATACGACAAGGTCGTAGCGAAGAACAGCAATGAGCCGGAATTCCTGCAGGCAGTAGGCGAAGTCCTGATGTCTCTGGAGCCGGTTGTTGCAAAGGATCCGTCCTATGAAACAAACGGTGTCATTGATCGTATTGTTGAGCCGGAGCGCATGATTCAGTTCCGTGTATCCTGGGTTGACGACAACGGCAACGTACAGGTAAACCGTGGCTACCGTGTACAGTTCAACTCTGCAATCGGTCCGTACAAGGGTGGTCTGAGACTGCACCCGTCCGTAAATGCAAGCATTCTGAAGTTCCTGGGCTTCGAGCAGATCTTCAAGAACAGCCTGACCACACTGCCGATGGGCGGCGGCAAGGGCGGTTCTGACTTCGACCCGAAGGGTAAGTCTGACAACGAGATCATGCGCTTCTGCCAGAGCTTCATGACAGAGCTGTGCAAGCACATCGGTGCTGACACCGACGTTCCGGCTGGCGACATCGGTACAGGTGCTCGTGAGATCGGTTACATGTTCGGTCAGTACAAAAGACTGCGTAACGAATTCACCGGCGTTCTGACTGGTAAGGGTCTGTCCTACGGCGGTTCTCTGGCTAGAACAGAAGCTACCGGTTATGGTCTGCTGTACTTCACAGAAGAAATGATGAGCTGCATGAAGAATGACAGCATCAAGGGCAAGACTGTTGTTGTTTCCGGTTCCGGCAACGTTGCGATCTATGCAACTGAAAAGGCTCAGGAACTGGGTGCAAAGGTTGTTGCACTGTCTGACTCCAACGGCTACATCTACGATCCGAACGGCATCAAGCTGGACGTTGTAAAGCAGATCAAGGAAGTAGAACGCGGACGCATCAAGGAATATGTAAACCGCGTAGAAGGTGCTACCTATACAGAAGGCTGCAAGGGCATCTGGACCATCAAGTGTGACGTTGCTCTGCCGTGTGCAACCCAGAACGAGATCGACGGCGAATCTGCTGAGATCCTGCTGAAGAACGGCGTTCAGGTTGTTGCAGAAGGTGCAAACATGCCGTCCACTCCGGAAGCTATCGACAAGTTCCTGAATGCCGGCATTCTGTTTGGACCGGCAAAGGCTGCTAACGCAGGCGGCGTAGCTACCTCTGGTCTGGAAATGTCCCAGAACAGCGAACGTCTGTCCTGGACATTCGAAGAAGTTGACGCTAAGCTGAAGCAGATCATGATCAACATCTTCCACAATGCATACGATCGTTCCAAGGAGTACGACGTAGAGGGCAATCTGGTTGTTGGTGCAAACATCGCCGGCTTCCTGAAGGTTGCTGATGCTATGAAGTGGCAGGGCGTTGCATACTAATCGAAGCGTTCGATTGTATCATTCTCTCATCTGATAAATAAGAAACAGCCCGTTTCCGGTGTGTCTGCCGGAAATGGGCTGTTTTTGTTGGCGTGTGGGGAAGGATAGCTTCGCTTTTCAAAAGAGCCTGAATAAAAAGCCTCCCCTGAAAGGGGAGGGGGACCAGCAAAGCTGGTGGAGGGGTTCTTCCGTGTAATTCGCTACAGCAAGCAACCGGTTTCACAAAGAGTTACGCTTCTTTTTTTCTTTGCTAAAAAGAAGCAAAAAAAGAAAAGAGTTCGCGTTGCACTTGTACTACATTGCAAAAGCATTACACGAAGATTATACAGAGAATCTTCCACTGATGTAAAATCTTTTGTTTGACGTTGAACGTTACGTAGAAACCCCTCCACCGCCTAACGGCGGTCCCCCTCCCCTTTCAGGGGAGGCTTTTATTTTCACCAACAAAAATCCCCCGGCGGGGCATACAGGCGGCTGCTGCCGCCGTAACACTACCCTTTTCACTCTTGAAATTGGGGCGTAAGGTCAGCGGCGGCTTGCTATCCTTGGGCAAGTCTGCCGTCGCCATTTCCGCTGGGCGACGGGCTGACTCGCCGCACCCCGGCGGGGCATACAGGCGGCTGCTGCCGCCGTGACACTACCCTTTTCACATTTGAAATTGGGGCGTAAGGTCAGCGGTGACTCACCGCAAAAAAGCGTGAAGCTTCCCTGCTCCACGCTTTTTCACTGCAATTTGCCTTATATCCTCAATTATCGCTCAGATCATATGGTTCTTCCTGATTGGAAAACGCCGCATCGAGAATCTTTCCGTAAAATCCCGCCGGATTCAGCATGATCTGTTCGCCCAGATACTTGGCTTGGGTATAGTCCGGTGCATAGAGTTTCATGTCCAGCAGATCGTCCTCAATGTCCAGACAGCGAACATGCACATAGTAGCCCTTTTTCAGCGGGATATACTCGATCTTGACTTCGCTCTCCCGCTTGATGCGTGCGAAATAGTGGAACGCCGCCGAAACCAGCTTGTCCCGATACGCCTTTCCCACATAGTTTCGCAGTTCCTTTGCCGTCCGAATCCCGTTTTCTGTCAGTACATAGTAATCGACAGCTTCCTCATTCTGACGCACTGCCACAGAATTGTGCTCCGTCAGATAACTGATCGAATCCTGATAGGCAAAATAGTTGATAATGTTGCTTCCTACCGCAATGTCGTACAAATGGCTGACCTGCACCGGTTTATCGATCTTATACAGCAAATAACAAATCAGAATATTTGCCGTATGCGGATCCATGATCGGCGGCGTTGCCATTTTCGACATTTTCATCATATTTTCTTCCTGCACAGCCTGTCACCTCGCATCTCACAAGTGCAATCTACAGTGTTTCCTCAAAAATGCGGATAATCCATCATATGGGAAAGCAGAGCGATGTTCATCGCCGCTTCCACACAGGGCACTGCACGGGGCACAATGCACGGGTCGTGCCGTCCCTGAATCTGGAGCATCTCGTTTGTCTTTGCCCGAAAATCCACGGTTTCCTGCGGCTTGGCGATCGAAGCAGTGGGCTTGATCGCCACATTCAGCGTGATCGGCATGCCCGAAGAAATGCCGCCCAGAATGCCGCCGTGGTTATTGGTCTTTGTCATCACGTGACCCTTTTCGTCAATATAGAACGGGTCGTTGTTCTGGCTGCCCACCATTTCGGCAACCTGAAAACCGGCACCGAATTCCAGCCCCTTTACCGCGGGAATGCCGAAGATCAGCTGGGCGATGGTGTTTTCCAGTCCCTCAAAAATGGGCGAGCCTACACCGGCAGGCATATTGATCGTGACACACTCAATGATGCCGCCCAGAGATTCGCCGCCGTGGCTGGCGTTGCGAATGTCCTCTTTCATCTTTTCACCCTGTGCATCGTTCCGCACCGGAAAATCCTTTTCCCGTACTTCCAGAATGTCCTCCTTGGTCACCTTGGTGCGGCTGAACGCATCATCATGGATTCCGTGGACGCTGGCAATATGGGCACCGGTGTAAATGCCGCGGCGTTCCAGAATCTGTCCGCAGACGGCTCCGGCGAAACACAGCGGTGCAGTTAGTCTGCCGGAGAAATGTCCGCCGCCGCGAACGTCATTGAACCCGCGGTACCGCATGGCACCGGTATAGTCCGCATGACCAGGACGGGGCAGTCTTGCCAGATTGCTGTAGTCCTTGGAACGGGTATCCGTGTTCTGGATAAACGCACACAGCGGCACGCCGGTGGTGCGGTCATTCAGCAGACCGGACATGATCTGAGGCAGATCTTTTTCCCCGCGGGGTGTGGTGGTGCCGTCCTTTTTCGGGGCACGGCGTGCCATAAACTGCCGCAGCTTTTCCAGATCAATGTATTCCCCCGGCGGCAGATTGTCGATCACGACACCGATCGCAGGTCCGTGGGACTCCCCGAAAATAGAAAGGGAAATATTACGACTCCAGAACGATGACATTGGCGATTCCTCCTAACTGACGATAATCCTCATAGAACCGAGGATATGATTTTTCCACGCATTCTCCATGGAGAATGGTCACTTCTCCGGCACAGCGTGTGGCTGCCACCGCAGCACACATGGCGATACGATGATCGCCGCAGCTGTCCACGGTGCCGCCGTGCAGCTGTTCCACCGGTTCGATCTCCAGACCGTCCGGTGTGGCGGTCACCTTGCCGCCCAGCCGGTTCAGCAGGTCGGCAGTCGATGCCAGCCGGTCGCTCTCCTTAATGGCAAGGCGGTGTGCTCCGGTGATGCTGGACGGTGCCGTACCAAATGTGGCAAGCACTGCCAGAATCGGCACAAGGTCGGGAATGTCTGCCGCATCTACGGTAAATCCTGCCGGCAGCCCCTGTTCTCTATTATAACACATCTCACGGACAATTTCCACAATTTTTTTATCGCCCTGCACACTTTCCGGATTCAGATTGGTGAGGGTAATGTCGCTGCCCAGTGCATTCGCCACGCAGAAGAACGCCGCCTGTGAATAATCCCCCTCCACTGTGAGGTCACAGGCATGATACTGCTGTCCGCCGGCAACGGCGTAGCCCTGTTCGGTTTCCTGCACGGCAATGCCGAAGTGCCGCAGACAGGCAATGGTCAGATCGACATAGGGCTTGGATTCCAGCTTGGACAGCATGCGAATTTCGGAATCCCCGTCCAGCAGCGGCAGGGCAAACAGCAGACCGGTCACATACTGGGAAGAAACGTCGCCCTCCAGTTCGAACACGCCGGATCGCAGCTTGCCGTCAATGGTAAAGGGCATGGTGTTGTGGTAGTCGAACGTGATGCCCTTTTTGGTCAGTTCCCGCAGGTACGCGGTAATGGGACGCTGAGGCAGTCTGCCCTGTCCGAAAAAGGTGGCGTGTATACCCAGTGCTGCTGCCACGGGAATCAGGAACCGCAGCGTAGAGCCGCTTTCGCAGCAATCCGCCACAGCCGCCTGCGGTCGGGCATTGCCCACGCCAGTTACGGTAATGGTGCTGCCCTCCTGCCGGAACGATGCCCCGAATGCGGAGAGCACGTCCATAGTGGCGGTAATGTCACGGGACATATCCACGCCGGAAATGACTGAAGTGCCCTCTGCCAGTGCGGCACAGATCAGCAGCCGGTGTGCCATGCTCTTAGAAGCAGGGATCCGCACAGTGCCGTGCAGGCGGGACGGCGTAATCAGAATGTTCATGCGTCCACGCCTCCCATCCATGCGGCAAATTCTGTGAAAGGCATGGAGCGAATCTCCGCCCTGCCGATGGTTTCGCAGACGATAAACCGCAGCGATGCACTGGCACGTTTCTTGTCATTGCCGCACAGGGGCACCAGTTCCGCAACGGGAGCGTCTACTTCTGTGGGCAGGTCGTATGCCTTTACGCAGTCGCACAGCCGCACATACAGTTCCGGCGTACAGGTCGCTTTGGTCATCATGCACATGCCTGCGGCAACTGCACTGCCGTGGGTATAGGTTTCGTAGTGGTAGTAGCTTTCCACCGCATGTCCCAGCGTGTGCCCGAAGTTCAGGATCATACGCTCGCCGGTGTCGAATTCGTCGTGTTCCACCACGTCCCGCTTGATGTCGATGCAGGTGGGAACGATCTCGTCCATGACTTCGCTGACGGTTTCCAGCGTGTGCTGTTCCAGCAGTGTGAACAGCTTTTCGTCCCGAATCATGCCGTACTTGATGACTTCGCCCATGCCGTCTGCCAGAAACAGCTTCGGCAGGGTGTGCAGGGTGTCCAGATCGCAGAGCACTGCCACCGGCTGTTTAAAGGCTCCCACCAGATTTTTGCCGCCGGTCAGGTCGATCGCAGTTTTTCCGCCTACGGACGAATCCACCTGTGCCAGCAGGCTGGTGGGGATCTGGAGATAATCCAGACCGCGGAGATAGGTCGCCGCCGCGAATCCGGTAATATCTCCTACCACGCCGCCGCCCAGTGCAACCAGACAGTCGGTGCGGGTGATATTATTTTCACAGAGGAAGTCGTAGATCTGGTTCAGCGTTTTGCTGCACTTGGAGGCTTCTCCGTGTGGGAACACGAACTTGATCGTCCGGAAGCCGTTTTCTTCCAGCGACTTGGTCACAATGTCCCCGTAATAGCAGTCTACATGGTCATCGGTAATGACAGCGGCAGTCTGTGCCTTGGTCTGCTGCTTCAGATATGTGCCACACTGTCCCAGCAGTCCTCTCCCGATCCAAATGGGATACGTCTGGCTGGCGTGCACGGTAATTGTTTTCATGGTATTTTCCTCCCGTTGGAGCCGAAAGCCTGTTCTGCATCTGACGTGTTCAGACGCGTGGCAGGCTCTGAAAGCGTACACATCTTCGAATAGATTCTCATATTTTATTATACTAAAAATCCTTTTTCTTTTCAACAACAAATTGTAAACCATGCAAAAATGCGGCGGGTCACCGCTGACCTTACCCCCCAATTTCAAGTGTGAAAAGGGTAGTGTTACGGCGGCAGCAGCCGCCTGTCACCCCGCCGGGGGATTTTTGTTAGTCGAAAAAGGTTATTTCCCGTGTAATTTTCGGGTGATACTTGAATCTCACAGTACAGGGGAAATGCGAACTCTTTTCTTTTTTTGCTTCTTTTTTTCTTTTCAGCAAAGAAAAAAAGAAGCGTAACTCTTTGTGAAATCGGTTGGCTGCTGTAGCAAATTGCACGGAAGAACCCCTCCACCAGCTACGCTGGTCCCCCTCCCCTTTCAGGGGAGGCTATATACGAACTTGCAAACGCCGTATCCAATAAAGTCACCCACCTATACCGGAAAAATACCTGAATATCAACATTACCGATACAGGCAAGGGCAACAATCGGCGTTGGCAAGCCACAGGCGGACAGCGAGGTACGAGCGAATTCCGCCGAACGGATTCGACATGGCTGCCCTAGAAGTTATGTTTCACGGGGCGATGTGGGCATCGCCCTCTACTTAGGAGCCTAGTGCATGTGGAAAATCTTTTACTTGCTATGTTAGGTTTCACGAAGAAATCCCTCCGGCACTTCGTGCCACCTCCCTTTTCAAGGGAGGCTTTTTGTTCAGGCTCCCTCATGGATTGGGCTTCTTTTTCAGGGACGGCTATTCCACAGGCATCTCTCACTGTCACCCAGACAATTTCCTGCACCGGAAAATATTTCTGAGAATTTCGTGAAAACCATAGCAATTCCAAATGAAATGTGGTATAATAAATTCTGTGAGCCGCTGCATAAAGCTTGTGCAGCGTTTCCCTGTATACCGAGCCGGCTCTCACGCCGCCTGCTCTGTCAGAAATTTTCTGCGTATACGCCACTATGCAGAGCGTGTGCACATGATATAAGGCAATACCGCACAAAGAGCGTCTGGTGACTTTGCACGCCGCTTTTTGTTTCATCTGACGAAAAATTTGACGACACATCTGTCGCACAATCTTTGTGCGGTATTGCCATAAAAACACGCTCCGAAACCCGCCTATGGCAGGTTCTGATATTCGTGCGGGCATTCCCTTTTCCGGACTGCCTTGAGAAAGGACGATGTTATGACAACCAGTTATCAACGTATCCCGCTTTCAGATGCCATTGCATTTTCTGAAATTCTGGATCCCAAACTCAAAACCAACTCGCTGCGGATCCAATTCCTCCAGCCTTTGTCGGAGAAAAACGCAGCTGCCTGCGGACTGGGCGGTTCTCTGATCGCCTCCAGCAGCAAAGCCTATCCCTCCAACGCGATCATGAACCGCAAGCTGCACATGCTGTACGGGGCAGATCTCAGCTGCAGCATTTCCAAAATGGGTGATGTACAGGTCATCACCCTGCGGACTTCTTCCATTGCTGACCGCTATGCTCTGGAACACGAAGCTGTCTTTTCGGAACTCACCCAGATCCTGCTGGGCTGCATTTTTGAGCCGAACGTGACAGACGGTGCATTCGACGAAACCGAGTTCCGCATTCAGCAGACCAACCTGCTGGACTGCATTGATGCGGAAGTCAACGAGAAGCGGCAGTACGCCATTTCTCAAACCCACAAGACTGCATTCGCCGGCGAACCGGCTGCGTTTTCCTGCTACGGCACCCGCGAATCTGCCGAAGCCATGACTCCGAAGGCTGCTTACGAAGCATTTCAGCAGCTGCTCCGGACGGCACAGATCGAGATCTACTTTGTGGGACCGGAAGCTGTTCCCCAGCTGGCGGACACCCTGCGGCAGGCTTTCGCTGCCATTGCCGACCGGAAGCCGGTTCCCGTTTCGTTCCTGTCCCCCAGCCCCTGCAAGCCGGAGCCTGTCACCGTGCGGGAAGCCCTGCCGGTCAACCAGTGCAAAATGGTCATGGGCTGGAAAACCAGCTATACCGACCGGTATGCCCTGAAAATGATGACGATGCTCCTCGGCGGTACACCCAGCTCCAAGCTGTTCGCCAACGTGCGGGAAAAGATGAGCCTTTGCTACTACTGTGCGGCAAACTTCAACGAGTGCAAGTCGTTCATGCAGGTGGACAGCGGCATTGAAACCGAAAATCTGGAAACTGCCGAAACTGCCATTGCGGCACAGCTGGAAGCCATTTGCAGCGGCGACATTTCGGACGAGGAAATACACAGCACCATGATGACCATTCACAACACCCTCTGCGGTGTGGGCGATACTGCCAGCAGCTATATTGCATGGTATTTCGGGCAGTTCTGCCGCGGCACCAAGCTGTCACCGGCGGAAGAAGAAGAACGTTACCGTCAGGTCACCAGGGAGGACATCATCGCGGCGGCAAAGTCCATGCAGCCGGATACCGTTTATATTATGGAATGCAAAGAACAGGAGGCGGAATAACATGGTAGAAACCACGAAAAAGACGATCGTTTCCCCCCAGACCGGTGACAAGTACACCCATATCCACCACAAAAGCGGACTGGAGATCTTAGTCTGCGAAATGGAGGGCTACAGCACCACCGAAGCCATGTTCGGCACAAAGTACGGCTCGATCAACACCCAGTTCAAGACCGCGGCGGACAAGGACTACTGCACCGTGCCGGAGGGCATCGCCCACTTCCTGGAACACAAGCTGTTCGAGAACGAGGACTGCGACGTGTTCGACCTGTACGCCAAGACCGGTGCCAACGCCAACGCGTTCACCTCGTTTGACAAGACCTGCTATTTCTTCAGCTGCTCCGACAATTTCAAGGCTTCGCTGGAGATCCTGCTCTCCTTTGTCCAGTCGCCGTACTTCACGCCGGAAAGCGTTGCTAAGGAACAGGGCATTATCGGGCAGGAGATCCGCATGTGCGACGACGACCCCGGCTGGCGGGTATTCTTCAACATGCTGTGCGGTCTGTACCAGAAGCATCCGGTTCGCATCGACATCGCCGGCACCATTGAAAGCATTGCGGAAATTACAGACGATCTGCTGTACCGCTGCTACCGCACGTTCTACAACCTCCACAACATGGTACTGGCAGTTGCCGGAAAGTGCACGGTGGACGAGGTGCTGGAGGTTGCCGACCGGCTGCTGAAGCCCTGCGAAGACCAGAAGCTGGAAACCGTCTTTCCGGAGGAAACACTGGACATTGTACGGGAGGAAACGGTGGAATCTGCCGCAGTGGGACAGCCGCTGTTCAATCTGGGCATCAAGTGCCAGCCGCGGCAGGGACTGGACAATCTCCGTGCGGAAATGCTGGCGGACATCACCATGCAGACCTTATCCGGCAGTTCCTCTCCCCTGTATCAGGAAATGCTGCAAAGCGGACTGGTCAACGAGAGTTTCTCCAGCGAGGTCTTTAACGGCGACGGGTTCTTTACCATGATCTTCGGCGGCGAATCCCGCGACCCGCAGGCGGTGCGGGAAAAGGTCACCGCGGCAATTCTGGACGCACAGAAAAACGGGCTGGACGAGGTCATGTTCAACGAGTCCAAAAAGTCCGCCTACGGAGAACTGGTGCGGAAGCTGGGCAATGTTTCCGCCGTCACCAACACGCTGGTAGCAGCTCACATGGCTGGCTGCGGACTGTACGACCCCATGCAGGTGCTGTCTGAAATGACACTGGACGACTGCAACCGCTTCCTGCGGGAAGAAGTCGATGTCCGCCGCATGAGCCTGTCTGTCATCACACCGGCAGAATAATCCAAAGGAGCCGAAAACATATGGCAACTGAAACAATCGGGACACTGGACTACAACGAGATCGTTTTCCCGAAGCTGGGCATCGATCTCCACGTCAACAGCACCGCCTTTTCGATCGGCGGGCTGGACATTCAATGGTACGGCATTCTCATCACGCTGGGACTGGTGCTGGCAATGATCTACGCGTTCACCCAAGTGAAAAAGTACGGGCTGAATCCGGACCGCGTGCTGGACTGCATCATCGGCGGCATCATCGGCGGCGTGGTAGGTGCCCGTGCCTACTACGTGCTGCTGAACTGGAGCGATTACGCCGGCGACTGGAAAAGCATTTTCAACATTCGCGGCGGCGGGCTTGCCATTTACGGCGGCATCATCGGCAGTCTGCTGGTGGGCTTTCTGGTGGCAAAGATCCGCAAGGTGAAGTTTCTCCCCCTGCTGGACATCGTGGGCATCGGGTTCCTGCTGGGACAGGGCATCGGCCGCTGGGGCAACTTCTTTAATCAGGAGGCGTTCGGCTGCAACACCGACAGCCTGTTCGGCATGTCCGGCGGACGGATTCAGGAGTGGATCACCGACCAGTACCCCTCTACCACCTACTTCGCCAACTTCGGCACCACGCTGGACGCTTCTCAGCCGGTACACCCCTGCTTCCTGTACGAATCCCTGTGGTGCCTGCTGGGCTTTGTGCTGCTGGCAATTTTCGCCAAGAAAATTCGCCGGTACGACGGACAGATCTTCCTGATCTATATCTGCTGGTACGGTGCAGAGCGTGCCGTAGTGGAGAGCCTGCGGACGGACAGTCTGGTAATCGGCAACGTCCGCGTGTCCCAGATACTGGCGATCACCTGCGTGGTGATTTCCATAATTCTGCAAATCGCAATTGGCACCAAAGTGAAACGCATGGGCGTGGACTACCGCATGTACAAGGACACCAACGAATCCAAGCAGATGCTGGCAGAATATGAGGCTGCCAAATTTGTGAAAGAGCCGGAGGACGACACCAACGAGGACACCGCTTCGACAGACGAAGTGGCAGAAACAGATACGACAGATTCTTCAGAATCGGACGAAACACCAGCAGAAACTGATACCAACCAAACAGAAAAGGAGTAAATAACCATGGCAAAACTGATTTCGGGCAAGGAAGTTTCCACCCAGATTCGCCAGAAAATTCGGGAACAGGCACAGCAGCTGCGGGAGGACCGCGGTATTCAGCCGGGGCTTGCCGTGATTCTGGTGGGCAATGATCCGGCATCGCAGATCTATGTTCGCAACAAGCAGAGAGCCTGCGAGGAAGTGGGCTTTCACGCATTTGAGTACAAACTGAACGAAAACGCAACGGAAGAACAGCTGCTGGATCTGATCGGCGTGCTGAACAAGGACAACAAGGTACACGGCATTCTGGTACAGATGCCGCTGCCGGATCACCTCGATGAACAGCTGGTCATCAAGACCATTTCCCCGCTGAAAGATGTGGACGCATTCCACCCCATAAACGTGGGCAAGATCATGATCGGCGACTATGACTTTCTCCCCTGCACACCGGCGGGTGTCATGGAACTCATTGACAGCACCGGCGTGGAGATCGACGGCAAGAACTGCGTGGTTGTCGGCAGAAGCAACATCGTGGGCAAGCCCATGGCAATGCTGCTGCTCCACCGGAACGCAACTGTTACCATTTGTCACTCCCACACCAAGAACCTCAAGGAGGTTTGTGCATCGGCGGATATTCTGGTCAGTGCCGTGGGAAAGGCACACTTCATCACCGCGGACATGGTGAAAGAGGGTGCGATCGTGATCGACGTGGGCATGAACCACGACGAAAACGGCAAGCTTTGCGGTGATGTGGAATTCGCCGAAGTGGAACCCAAGGCAAGCTATATCACACCGGTTCCCGGCGGCGTGGGACCGATGACCATTACCATGCTGATGAAAAACACCCTGCGTGCAGCAGAAATGAAACAGAAGTAATCTCAATCCTCTATATCAAAAACGCCCCTCCGGTGCACTTGCCGGAGAGGCGTTTTTTTGATATGCTGCATCTTGCCGCCGCAGGGTGACATGCCATAACACAAAAGAGCCACTGCCCGAAGGCAATGGCTCTTTCTATGAACAACAATTTGAAATGCGATTATTCCTTTACGCCGCCCAGTGCTACACCAGCAACGATGAATCTGGACAGAATCAGGTAGATCACAATGATCGGGATAACAGACAGTGCAACTGCAGCGTACTGTGCACCCAGATCAGGGTGCTTATCCTGACCCAGAACGCTCTGGATCATGATCGGCATTGTGAAACGCTTTTCATTGGAAATGATGATCATATTCTGTGTATAGAAGTTGTTCCAGTTCTGTACGAATGCGAAGATCGCCTGTACTGCAATTGCCGGTTTGCACATCGGAATTGCAATGGTCAGGAAGGTGCGGAACTCGCCGCTTCCGTCGATACGGGCAGCTTCTACGATGTCCAGCGGGAAGGAAGACTTCATATACTGACGCATATAGAATACAACGGCAGGTGCTGCGATTGCAGGAATGATCAGCGGAATGTAGCTGTTTGCCAGACCCAGAGTACCTACCATGAACTTTACGAAACCGGTAGATGTAACCTGAATCGGGATCATCATAACTGCCAGAATAAACGTATATGCACCGTCACGGATCTTGAAATCGTAAACGGTCAGACCATAAGAGGTCAGTGCGGAGAAGAATACGGTCAGAATTGTGGTACAGCCTGCAATAATCAGGGAGTTCCGGTAGCCCAGCCAAACGTTAAAGTTCGGGGACTGCGGAAATTCACCACCGGCAATATTCTTGATATTGGTCATCAAGTCACCGCCCGGCAGGAACTGCAACGGTTGAGCACGCAGAGCAGCGTCCCCGTGGGTTGCGTTCATGATCATGATGTACAGCGGAACCAGACAGATCAGTGCCAGCAGAACGCAGACAATGAAGCAGCCAGCCGATTTCAGTCTTTGCACCAGAATGTAATTGTCCTTAACACCAACGTTTTCCATTATGCACCCAGACCTCCATTCTTAGCCAGCTTCTGCTGTTTCTTGTATTCCTTGACCAGAGCCTTACGCTCCTGCTTCTTCCGATGCTCGTCTTCATCACGGTTCATACGGAATACGAGAATACCCAGAGCCGCAGTGATGATAAACAGAATTACGGAAGCGGCACCGGCAATGCCGTAGTCAGGCTGGTGAACCTTTGCACCGGCACGGAACTGTTCATAAACGAATACCGCAACGGTACGCAGGTTTGCGTTGATTTTACCTGCACCTGTATGATACAGATACGGAATATCGAACATCTGCAAACCACCGATCATAGAAGTGATCAGGGTATAAACAACCATCGGTCGCAGCAGCGGCAGGGTCACCTTGCGGAGCACCTGACCACTGGAAGCACCATCGATTGCAGCAGCTTCGAACAGAGAGGGGTTGATACCCATGATACCAGACATCATCATGATCATGGTATTACCAAACCACAGCCACGTCTGAATAAACATAACGATGCCGCGGCTCCAAACAGCAGATGCTTCGAAGCTTACCGCATCGCTGCCTGCATTCAGCAGCAGTGTGTTGACTGCGGACAGCTGGCTGTTGGAAATAAAGCGCATGAACAGTGCTGCAACAGATACTGCAGTAATGATGTTCGGCAGATACATAACAACTTTAAAGAAGCCCACGCCCGGAATGTGCAGTTTCGAATCGGTAAACCAAACCGCCAGCAACAGGGACAGCAGGATCTGCGGAATAAAGTTACCAAACCACAGAATGATCGTGTTTTTGAACGAAGTCAAAAACAGCTCCTGCATTGCCTTTGCACGACGACCCATTCCTTCACCGGAACCGAACAGAATGGTAGCATAGTTGTCGAAGCCGACAAATGTGCCCGCATCTGCACCGTTACCCTGAAAGCTCAGGATAAAGGTCTGGATCAGCGGCCAGATCTGGAAGAAACAATACACAAGAAAGAACGGGGCAATGAACATATAGCCATATTTCGCATAGCTAATCGACTTAATACGACGTTGTGCAGCGGATGCCATTTGCACACACCCTTTCAAAAATTCAGTAGAATAGTAAGAGAAAAGATAAACATACGCCTATAGGACGCAATTATCCTATAGGCTGTACGTTCAATCATTCAAAAAGCGTTGAGAAGCCGAAGCTTATTCAACAGTGATGTCAGTTACATCAGCTGCAATTGCATCCAGGAATGCGTTCAGGCAGTCATCCTCAGAAGCGGTTACGCCATTGCAGTAATCCTGAACTGCGTTCTGCAGGTCAGTGTTGATCTTTGCATCATACTCAGAAGCAATGCTCATGTCGATCTTGTCAGCAGAGTTGAACAGGATCTGGAAATGATCCTGACCACCGAACAGCGGGTTGCTGTTTGTGCCAGCTTCAGTTGTAGCAGACATTACGCCCTTGTTGTTTACGAAGTCACCACGAGCGTCTACATACTTCTGCATTGCATCAGCATCAGCAGTCATAGTGTAGATGAACTGACCTGCTTCCTTAGCGTTATCGGTCTTCGGATATACGCAGATCCATGTGCCGCCCCAGAACCAGGATGTCGGGCCTTCGCACAGTGCATACTTGCCGTATGTAGAGCCGCCTTCGCCGCCTTCAGCCTGTTCCAGAGAACCGCCCTTAGCGATTGCCCAAGTCGGGAAGAAGAAACCGAAGGTCTTGTTAGCCTGAGCACCGTCAGACTGACCCTGCGGAAGCCAGTCATCACTCCACTGAGTTGCACCAGAGATGTAACCCTTGTCGAAGTTCTCCTTCGCCATAGAGATGAAATCACCTACGGAAGAAGGATCCAGCTTGCCGTCGTTTACCCAAGACTTGGTTCTGTTACCGTTGGAGTAAGCTCTCCATACGCCGCCCAGAGAGTCAGCCATAGCAGTGGTGTTGCCAGACTTCTCATATACGGTAGCTGCGGTCTTCCAGAAGTCATCCCAGCTGCCGACCTGTGCCTGCATATCTTCCGGAGAAGTTACGCCCAGATATTCTTCAGCCAGATCTGCACGGTATGCATAGCCGCCTGCTGCAGCCTGCCAAGAAGCACCCTTCAGGACGCCGTTCTTGTCCTTGCCCATGGCTACAGTGTAGTCATAAGCATTTGCATACATGTCTTCAGAGATACCTACTGCAGACAGCGGAGCAGAATACTCATCGTTGTTCTGATAAGCCATGTTCCAGTCAGCGTCGCAGAAGTACAGGTCAACGTCGTCGCCAGACAGGAATACCTGTGCGTACTGTTCGTTAGCATCAGTACCGTTAGAACCAACGTTCTTGTAGTTGATCATGCTCTTGTCCATGCCGGTTGCATCAGCAACGATGTCGTACATGTACTTCAGGTCATCATCGTTCCAGCACAGGATAGTCAGCTTGTCGCCGCCGTCCTTCAGGGAGCCGTCCGGTTCGCCCAGAGCCGGAACATCAACGTTGGTGTAGCCAGCTGCGGACTCAACAGAAGATTCTTCTTCAGCGGTAGAATCTTCAGCGGAATCTGCATCTGCTTCGCTGCTGTCTTCAGCAGAAGACTCAGCCTTAGACTCAGAAGTGCTAGAGCTGTCATTGCCGCCGCATCCTACGAATGCAGTTGCAGTCATAGCCAGAGCAGCCATCAGAGCCAGTGTTCTTTTCAACTTGTTCATTGGAAATTTCCTCCTTAAATATATATATCACACGTTGTGCCGGTTTGGTACAGCAGTGCAATAAACAATAAAAAATGATACCATGCCGCCCGCCGGAATTTCTCCGCCGCGGCATACCCTGTTCCCATAAAAATGCACAAAACACGCCTAGGGAACATTTCTTGTGATAAGCCTAATATACAACAATTCGAAACAAATGTCAATGCCTTATACCGTTCTTTCATTTTTTTCAGTGATACGGTACAAAAATCAGTTGATTTTTTTGTGCAATCCGCCAAGTATTTCGAACATTTCTGTAAAAGGTTACAAACTGGTTAAAATGTCGAGTTTCCTCAAAAAAGTGCGGCTACTGGGCAAGTTCCTCGGTAATTTGCACATAGTCCCGAAGCTGCACGAAATACGCCTCCGTCATGCCGTCCACGTAGAGCAGTTCATATACCGACGAAAACGCCTGAATCTGCTGCCGGAACGCCACGATCTTCTCCGCCAGTTCCGGCTGCATCCCGGGAATCTGTTCCAGTTCCGCCGCCGTCGCCTGATTCAGATCCAGCGGGAACGTCACTGCCGGTGCAGCTGCCGCCGGTGGTTCTGTTGCAGGCTGAGCCGTTTCTGCCGGCTGCGGTGCTGCCGCCGGTGCGGGAGCTCCTGCCGGTTCCGGCTCCGGCTCCGGTTCGGGAAACGTTTCGTTTTCCAGATAGAGCAGATCATAAATTTCGTACAGGGTCGCCTCGCCGATGCCCTCCACCTCCAGAAGCTGTTCCCGATTGGAGAACCCGCCGATCTGGTCGCGGTATGCCGTGATGCGTTCCGCCAGCACCGCCCCGATGTGGGGCAGCTGTTCCAGTTCCGCCGCCGAAGCCGCGTTCAGTTCCAGCGGAAAGGTCACGGTTTCAGCTGCCGGCGTGGTGCTTTCCGGAGCCGTCCGGGTTTCTTGGGAAGCCTGTCCGGTACGCTTGGCAGAAGCCGTTTTCGTCCGGCGGGTGCCGGTGTGCAGAGTGGTTTCCGCGGCAGAAACAGCTGCTTCCGTGCCCGTAGTTTCCACCGTTGCGGCAGCCAGCCGCTGGGGTCGGGCGGAAAGTTCCCTTTCGGAGACGTGCCGTGTCCCCTGCCAGAGCAGCAGCCCCACAGCACCTGCCAGCAGAACCGCAGTTCCGCCCCGCATCAGCCATTTCAAGCATTCCTGTTTCATGCGTTCCTACCCCGTCCTGCGGAAAAATTCCTTGGGCAATACCGCACAAAGATTGTGCGACAGATGCGTCGTCAAATTTTTC
>ENA-UOOD01001726-UOOD01001726.1-human-gut-metagenome-genome-assembly--contig:-CS67-NODE-1726-length-21275-cov-5.385438_pt1 | contig 21275 bp, 23 predicted proteins | sample MGYA00242464_ERZ724011 | MGnify/ENA metagenome assembly ERZ724011 | reverse complement strand
ACAGTTCACTGGACACCCATTCGCAAAACCGCACGTTCCGTGCGTCGTTGCTAACTGCAAACAAGTTTGCACGCAACTTTGTTTTGCTCATGAACGGGCGTCCACTTCGTCCTGCTGATCTGACAAATTTCTATGCAAGCATGAAATTTGTCCAGATCTAGCAGGACGCATGAACTGTAACTTTCAAACTAAACAAAAACTGAAATTGTTAAAAAGTGATTGCATTTTTTAGGCAAACGTGTTATATTACAAATAGCGCGTTTTATTGCGCATGCCTATCCGCATCTAATGATGAGGATTAAGCCCATACGGACAGGCGGGGCAGCTGCCGATTGCGGTTTTTAAACCGCGTTATTGATTGAGTTAGAAGCTCAAATTTTATAAGTTGACGGGACATGGCACAGTAGTGTGCTCATCCGGTCGAAACATCACTTGTGAAACGGTCAATAATAATCGGATGCACATCTGGGCAAAAGCATGCGTGCGAAAAAACGATACATAGGACTTTACGGAACAGGTGATGCAGCCTGTTCCTTTTTTTATAAAAGAAACAGGTCATCAAATTGAGAGGACTGTAGGCAAATGGAAAAAGGACAAATGCGCGCGCCAGTTTATGAGGCGCTTGAAAAGCTAAAGAAACGAAGAGTGGTTCCGTTTGATGTGCCAGGACATAAGAGAGGACGTGGAAACCCGGAATTAGTCGAGCTTCTTGGTGAAAAATGCGTCAGTCTTGATGTCAATTCCATGAAGCCGCTTGATAATCTGTGTCATCCGGTTTCAGTAATTAAGGAGGCAGAAGAGTTAGCGGCAGAGGCATTTCGTGCCGATCATGCATTTTTTATGGTTGGAGGAACAACGTCCTCTGTTCAGGGTATGGTGCTTTCTGTCTGCAAGGCAGGAGATGAAATCATTTTGCCGAGAAATGTTCATAAGAGTGTAATAAATGCACTTGTGCTTTGCGGTGCAATTCCAGTATATGTAAATCCGGAGATGGATAATCGTCTGGGAATCTCGCTTGGTATGCAGGTAAGCGAGGTAGAAAAGGCGATTCTTGAACATCCAAAGGCAGTAGCTGTCCTTGTCAATAATCCGACATACTATGGAATTTGTTCGGATCTTCGTTCCATTGTAAAGGTGGCACATGCACATGGCATGAAGGTGCTTGTAGATGAGGCACATGGAACGCATCTTTATTTTGGAGAAAATCTTCCAGTTTGTGCGATGGATGCAGGAGCAGATATGGCCTCAGTCTCCATGCACAAATCAGGCGGAAGCCTGACGCAAAGCTCCATCCTTTTAACAGGAAAGAATGTAAATTGGGAGTATGTCAGTCAGATCATTAACCTGACACAGACAACAAGTGCATCATATCTGTTGATGTCAAGCCTTGACATTTCCAGAAGAAATCTGGCACTTCGCGGAAAAGAATCCTTCGCAAAGGTCGCAAAAATGGCAGAGTATGCCCGTGATGAAATCAATGCGATTGGCGGCTATTATGCCTACGGCAAGGATTTAATCAATGGAGGAAGCGTTTACGATTTTGATGTCACAAAGCTTTCTGTTTACACAAGAGATATTGGTCTTGCGGGAATCGAAGTCTATGATTTGCTTCGTGACGAGTATGATATTCAAATCGAGCTTGGCGATATAGCAAATATTTTAGCTTATATTTCCATCGGAGACCGTATTCAGGATATAGAGCGTCTTGTTGGTGCACTTGCCGATATAAAGCGTTTGTATTCAAAGGATCCGGCTAGTATGTTAAATACAGAGTACATTAATCCGAAGGTACTTGTATCACCGCAGACAGCATTTTATTCAGAAAAGACACGCCTTCCAATTAGAGAGACATCTGGCCGCATTTGTGCCGAATTTGTCATGTGTTATCCGCCGGGAATCCCGATTTTGGCACCAGGCGAGCTTATTACAGACGAAATTATTGAATATGTACTTTATGCAAAGGAAAAGGGCTGTTCTATGCAGGGAACGGAAGATCCAGCAGTAGAGTATTTAAATGTATTATAAGGCTGCAGAATAAAATGTGGCAGCTGAAAGGATAAAAAATGGAGCTTTGGTTTTCAGATTATCATACTGACAAGGTAAAAATGTCAGTGAAAGTGGAAAAGCAGCTGTTCGGCGAGCAGACCGATTTCCAGCGAATAGACGTGTTTGATTCAAAGGAATTTGGACGATTTATCAGCTCCGATGGAAGCATTGTATTTTCCGAGAAGGATGAGTTTGTATATGACGAGATGATCGTTCATGTGCCTATGGCAGTTCATCCAAATGTGCGCCATGTGCTTGTAATTGGAGGCGGAGATGGAGGCGTAGCAAGAGAGCTTTCTTATTATAAAGAGATTGAAGAGATTGATGTTGTTGAGCCAGATGAGGTATTTGTAGATGTCTGCAAGAAGTTTTTCCCAGACAATGCAAGAGGTCTGGATGATCCGCGTGTGCGCGTCTTTTACGCAGATGGGCTTCGTTTTCTTCGTTCAAAGAATGATCAATATGATCTGATTATAAATGATGCAATTGATCCGTTAGGTCATACGGCAGGATTGTTTACGAAGGAATTTTATGGAAATTGCTATCGCGCTTTAAAAGAGGATGGCATCATGGTTTATCAGCATGGAAGTCCATTCTATGATGAAGATGAGGATACATGCCGCGCCATGCACCGAAAAGCAAGCCACAGCTTTCCAATAAGCAGAGTATATCAGGCACATATTCCAACATGTGCATCAGGTTATTGGCTGTTTGGATTTACGTCAAAAAAATATCATCCGTTGACAGATTTAAATGTGGAACGCTGGAAGGAGCGCAATATAAAAACGTGGTATTACACCACGAATCTGCACAAGGGTGCATTTATGCTTCCTCGATATGTTGAGGATATGCTGGAAGAAGAGGAAAACTAATACAAAACAGGAGGACAAAACGATGGGAAGACTTTTAATTATTGGATGTGGTGGAGTAGCAAGTGTAGCAATTCATAAGTGCTGCCAGAACAGCGACACCTTTACAGAGATCTGCATTGCAAGCCGTACAAAATCAAAGTGTGATGCATTAAAGGAAAAGCTTGAGGGTACCACAAAGACTGTAATCACAACAGCACAGGTAGATGCAGACAACGTAGAAGAGTTAAAGGCATTAATCAATTCCTATAAGCCACAGGCTGTTTTGAATGTTGCACTTCCTTATCAGGATTTGACCATTATGGATGCATGTCTTGCATGTGGTGTTGACTATATTGATACTGCAAACTATGAGCCAGAGGATACAGATGATCCAGAGTGGAGAGCTATTTATGAAAAGCGCTGCAAGGATGAAGGTTTCACTGCTTACTTTGATTATTCATGGCAGTGGGCATATAAGGAGCGTTTTGAAAAGGCAGGTCTGACTGCACTTCTTGGAACTGGCTTTGACCCAGGCGTAACAAGTGTTTTCAGTGCATATGCATTAAAGCACTATTTTGATGAGATCGAGACAATTGATATCTTAGACTGCAACGGTGGCGATCATGGCTATCCTTTTGCAACAAACTTCAATCCGGAAATCAACTTAAGAGAGGTTTCTGCAAATGGCTCCTACTGGGAGAATGGTCACTGGGTAGAGACAAAGCCGATGGAGATCAAGCGTGTATATGATTTCCCACAGGTTGGTGAGAAGGATATGTATCTGCTTCATCATGAGGAAATCGAATCTCTTGCAAAGAATATTCCAGGCGTAAAGCGTATTCGCTTCTTTATGACATTTGGTCAGAGTTATCTGACTCATATGAAGTGCCTTGAAAATGTTGGTATGCTTTCCACATCACCTATTAACTTTGAAGGAAAAGAGATCGTTCCGATTCAGTTCTTAAAGGCATTGCTGCCAGATCCGGCTTCCTTAGGACCAAGAACAGTAGGAAAGACAAATATTGGCTGTATTTATACAGGAACTAAGGATGGAAAGAAGAAGACCATCTATATCTACAATGTATGTGATCATCAGGAGTGCTACCGCGAGGTAGGTTCCCAGGCAATCTCTTATACAACAGGTGTTCCGGCAATGATTGGAACAGCACTTGTCATGGATAAGGTATGGAAAAAGCCAGGTGTATTCAATGTGGAAGAGTTTGATCCAGATCCATACATGGATATGTTAAACCGCTATGGTCTGCCGTGGGTAGTAGATGAAAATCCGCAGATCGTGGAGTAATGAAGCTATGTGGGAAACAATCAAAACACCAGCCTATGTGGTTGATGAAAAAAAGCTAAGAGAAAATCTGGAATGTCTGCATCGTGTCGAAGAAGAGACGGGCTGTCATATCCTTTTGGCACAGAAAGCTTTTTCAATGTTTCGCGTATATCCGCTGATCGGGTCGTACTTAAGTGGTACGACCGCCAGCGGTCTTTATGAGGCAAGGCTTGGATATGAAGAGATGAAAAAAGAAAACCATGTCTTTGCACCAGCTTACAAGACAGAGGATATGAAGGAGCTTGTAACGATCTGTGATCATATCATTTTCAATTCATTTGCGCAGTTTGAAAAGCACAAAGGAATCATTTCTGAATATAATAACAGTCAGAGAGAAAACGGGAATCGTGTAAGTATCGGAATGCGTGTCAATCCAGAGTTTTCCACACAGGAGGGTCATGCAATATATGATCCGTGTGCACCAGGTTCACGTCTTGGTGTAGTGCGCGCAAAATTTCCAGAAACACTTCCAGAAGAAATAGAAGGACTCCATGTGCATACGCTCTGTGAGCAGGATTCTGATGATTTGGAGGCAACCTTCAACGCTTTTGAAAAGTCTTTTGAACCATATTTAAAGAAGATCAAATGGCTTAATCTCGGAGGCGGTCATCATATCACAAGACCAGGCTATGATATTGAACGTCTGATTCGCCTTATAAAGCGAATAAAGGATACCTATCATCTGGAAGTATATCTGGAGCCTGGTGAAGCAATTGCATTAAACGCGGGTTATCTGATAACAGAGGTTCAGGATATTGTGGACAATGACCTTTCTATTCTGATATTGGATGCATCTGCAGCATGTCATATGCCGGATGTATTAGAGATGCCGTACCGCCCACCGCTTAAAGGCGGCGATGAAGCTGGTAAGAAGCCTTATACATATCGCCTGTCATCCATGACATGTCTGGCCGGAGATGTGATTGGTGATTATAGCTTTGACCATGAAATTCATGTGGGAGACCGTCTTGTATTTGAAGATATGGCAATTTATTCCATGGTAAAAAACAATACATTTAATGGAATTGGTCTGCCAGATATTTGCTTGCTTCATGAAGATGGAGCCATCGAGACAGTAAAGCGCTTTGGATATGAAGATTTCAAAAATAGACTTTCTTAGTGGAGTTATGAAACGACATCGGTGTAATGGTTTCGTCAAACATTGACGCGTATAGAATTCATCTAAGAAAGAGGAAGGAATCAGAAATTTATATGAAATTGATAAAGCAAATTCCGAGCGAGGACGGCTTTTACATGCCCGGCGAGTTTGAGCCGCATCAGGGCTGCATTCTAATATGGCCAAAGCGCCCAGGTTCGTGGGGATATGAAGCAAAAGCGGCAGGGAATGCATTTGCAGCAGTGATCAAAGCAATAGCACAGAGCGAAAAGGTCTACGTTGCAGTCACGAAAAAAACACTTCCAATTGCACAAGAAAAGCTGTTTGGAGAAAATAAAAACGCGGACATAATGCAGCAGGACAATATTGAGCTTTTCTTTGCAGATACCGATGATGCATGGGCAAGAGATGTGGCACCTACTTTTGTTAAATCAAATAAACACAATACTGCAAATTCAAATAAAGAAGGTTCAGATCAAAGTTCAAACTATGCTAGTGATTCTGTTATTCGAGCCGTAAATTGGGAATTTAATGCGTGGGGCGGAAATGTCGATGGTTTGTATGCTTCCTGGGAAAAAGACAATGCATTTGCCAGTGTATTTGCAGATCAGTTTGGCTTTAACTGGTACGATGCTGCGCCATTTGTATTAGAAGGTGGTTCCATTCACAGCGATGGAGAGGGTACACTTTTAACGACAGAAAGCTGTCTGTTAAGTGCCGGACGAAATCCAAATCTTTCGAGAGAACAGATTGAAGAACAGCTGTCACGTTTTCTTGGAATCAAGAAGGTATTATGGCTTCCGCGAGGAATTTATCAGGATGAGACAAATGAGCATGTAGACAATGTGTGTGCCTTTCTTCGCCCAGGTGAGGTAGTGCTTGCGTGGACAGACAATAAAGACGATCCTCAGTATGAGTTGTCACATCAAAGCTTATCGTATCTTGAAAACGTGCGAGATGCAAAAGGCCGCAAGCTTGTTATTCATAAGCTTCCAATTCCAGATCATCCGATATGCATCACAAAAGAGGATCTTGACGGCTATACATTTGAGGAAGGCGAGGATATGCGAGAAGTTGGAGAGCGTCTTGCAGCATCCTATGTCAATTTTTATTTTTCAAATGATGCGATCATTTTGCCGGTGTTTGGCGGTGAAAATAAGGAAAGCGATGAGCGAGCTGTGCAGCTTATGCAGCAGTGGAATCCAGACCGAAAGGTAATACCTGTTTTTGCGAGAGATATTTTGACAGGAGGCGGAAATATTCACTGCATAACACAGCAGATTCCAAGATGATTGAAACGAAATAGCAGCGCATGATATCCTTATAGCGAAATCGGACGCTGTACGCGATATTTGTGGAGAAGAGAGGAAAATTCATGAGTAAAATAAAAGCAGCAGCAATTCAGATGAAATGCAGCACAAATCCCAAAGAGAGTCTTTCGCATGCAGAAGAAATGGTCAGAGAAGCCGCAGCAAACGGCGCCAATGTCATTCTTTTGCCAGAGTTGTTTGAGCGCGAATATTTCTGTCAGCAGCGCCGCTACGATTTCTATCAGTATGCTAAGACAGTAGAAGAAAATAAGGCAGTTCAGATGGGCAAGCGCCTTGCAAAAGAGCTTCAGGTTGTTCTTCCAATCAGTTTTTATGAGAAGGATGTCAACAATCTGTATAATTCCGTAGCATGTATAGACGCAGACGGAACACTGCTTGGCGTATATCGAAAAACGCACATCCCGGATGATCATTATTATCAGGAAAAATTTTATTTCACACCGGGCGATACAGGCTTCAAGGCATTTAAAACACGCTATGGAACAATCGGAATTGGAATCTGCTGGGATCAGTGGTTTCCAGAGACAGCACGCAGCATGGCACTCTTAGGTGCAGAAATTTTGCTCTACCCGACAGCCATCGGCTCCGAGCCAATCCTAGAGTGCGACAGCATGCCGCACTGGAGACGCGTCATGCAGGGTCATGCGGCAGCAAATCTGATGCCAGTCATAGCAGCAAACCGAATTGGAACAGAAACAGTAGAGCCATGCGAAGGAAATGGTGGCCAGACATCTGCATTAAATTTTTATGGCTCATCATTCATTGCAGACGAAACAGGAGAGCTTATAAGCGAAGCATCACGCGATCAGGAAGAAATTCTTTACAGCGAATTTGATTTGGCAGAGCTAGCACAAAAGCGCCTCGAGTGGGGACTATTCCGCGACAGAAGACCAGAGATGTATCATATCATATCGGGAAAATAGTAATTATAGTTTGTCGAAATATCTTTCTAACTTTCCCTTTGGACCTATGTCAATAATTGAAAAATAAATACACCAAGGTGTACTTGAATGTGAATGAAGTGTTTGTGAAGTCCCAGATGGATGGGGAGAAAGGATATTTAGAATACAGGTGATGTATGAATTATAAAATTATGATTATAGAGGATGATCCAGATATTGCAGAATTGGTTTCACGCCATTTGGAGAAATTTGGATTTACTATTGAAAAATGTATAGAGTTCCATAATGTTTTAAAAGAATTTGAAAAAGCAAAACCACATCTGGTGCTGTTGGATATTAATCTGCCTGCCTATGATGGATTTTACTGGTGCGGAAAAATCAGAGAAAAAAGTTCCTGTCCGATTATTTTTCTGTCTTCCCGTAATGCAGATTCGGATCAGGTGTATGCGATGATGAATGGTGGAGACGATTATGTGACAAAGCCGTTTTCACTGGATGTGCTTACAGCAAAGGTTACAGCCATTCTTCGCCGTACTTATGGTGAATATGTCACAGCTGTTACGAATGATTTGAGTTGTGGAGACTGTAGCTTTTCACAAAATCGTCTGGTACTTCGGTGCAATGGGAAAGAAACGGAATTATCTAAGACAGAAGCAGGCGTAATACGGATCATGTTTCAGAACTATCCGGATGTCGTAAGTCGCGAAGATCTTCTGAATGAAATTTGGGATAATGATAATTTTGTGGAGGAAAACACTTTAAATGTGACCATCAGCAGGATTCGTAAACGCTTAGACGGTATCGGATCTACGTTGAACATAAAACCAGTCAGAGGCATAGGATATCGTTTGGGAGATGATGGAGATGAAAAATAAACGTTTTGTAAGACATTTAAAATGTTTTTTTCTGGATCATTTATGGGTAATCCTTCTTTTTCTGGCAGCGCCAACTTTCATTATGACTGTTTATTTAACTGTGATCAATGAGAATCCCGGGGGAGCATGGTGGTATTATGTATTACTATCCTTATTTGTTCTGTTTTGCTTTCTGCTCTACAGATTATATTCAACATGGGACTTTTATGAGATACTTTGTGATGAAGATAAGGCTATGGAAGATTTCCTGATCAGAGAACCGAAAGGACGTGAGGAACAACATTATCGGGAGTTGGTTGAGCAGCAACACCGCATATATCTAAGCCGCATAACTCGTTTGGAGGAGCAGCAAAAGCAAAGCAAGGTCATGATCTATCGGTGGGTGCATCAGCTTAAAACACCTCTGTCTGTAATCCGTCTGATCTCAGAAAACAAAAAAGGTGACTCTGATTTTTCTAAAATAGCACATTCAGCTTCGCAGATACAATATGACCTGGATCAGGTTTTAAATATGTATAAACTGGATGAAATAAAAAATGATTTTCATTCGGAAAAGGTCAATCTGAATAGTGTCTGCAAAGACTGCATCAATGAGCTGAAAAGCTCATTCATCACAAAGGGCATTTTTCCAAAGCTTGCAGTGACGGAGGAGCTTGTGGTTTATAGCGATACCAAATGGCTGCGGTTTGTCTTGTACCAGCTTTTGACGAATGCACTCAAGTATAGCAATGAAGGTGGAAAAATCATCATTTGTGCTGAGAATATGGGGGAATCCGTTGTCTTGCATATTCAGGATGAAGGCTGCGGAATCGACCCTCGTGACATCAGACGGATTTATGATTTGTTCTTCACTGGTCAGAATGGGAGACAGCGAGGAGAATCCAGTGGATTGGGTTTGTATATGGTAAAGCAGATTTTAGATTATCTTGGACACACTATTGAAGTGCAGTCAGAATTAGGAAAAGGAAGTACGTTTACAATCTATTTTAGCAACCACAAATAAGATCAATCATAAATTGTTTCAACATTTCGAGAAAGATTACAAAATTGTCATGTTCTGTAATCTTTCTCGATTTTTATTTATGAATCTTTCTATTATACTGACTACAGAACGAGAAAGGAGGACATATTAATGTCTGTTCAAAATAATAAACGATGTCAATTTAATGCATTTCAAATTAAGATGTTTATGGCAATGCTTATGGTATTAGACCATTTGCCATATATTCCAGGACTGGTGCCACCTTTATTGGTAAGTATATTCCATGCAGTAACACGTTGCGTGGGGGTATGGTTTGCATTTAATGCTGTAGAAGGTTTTCTGCATACAAGGAGTCAGATCCGATACAATCTGAGATTGTTTGGCTGGGCTGCATTTATGGCGGCTGGAAACGGTTTGATGGAAGTAGTATTAAGAAGCAAAGATATTCATATTGATAACAATATCTTTTTGACACTGGCACTGGGTGTGTTGATTCTGAATATAATTGCAGATTCCAAAAAGTGGTTCGTAAAAAATTGCTTAACAAGAGTGCTTAAAGTGTTGTTGGCAATCTGTGTATTTATTGTAGGACTCAGATTTGCCGAAGGTGGTGATATTGTAATACCATTTATGCTTATCACTTATATGTTTAGGAAATCGCCGAAAAAACGAAATTTAGGATATATTATATATGCATTAATTCTTGCAACATTTTCTATAAGTGGCGTATTTAGCTATGACGATCCTATGATTGTTCTGGATATGATATTATATAATTCAGACTGGTTATTTATTACAGTTCTTCCATTTATGTATCTTTACAATGGAGAACGAGGAAAAAATAATAAATTTACGAAATATTTCTTTTATGTTTTTTATCCAGCCCATTTGTGGATCATTGCGATTATAAGCTATTTTGCATAACAATAACGGAGGTTTTACAATGTCTATTTTAACAACAGAACATCTTGGAAAAATATATGAGGGAAAGGTTCCATATACGGCTTTGAGTGATATTAATTTTAGTATTGAAAAAGGTGAGTTTGTGGCAATCATGGGACCGTCAGGAAGTGGTAAGAGTACACTCTTGAATGTAGTTTCAACGATTGATCATCCTACCAGCGGTAATGTAAGCATTGATGGACAAGATCCTCATAAAATGAATGATGATGAACTGGCACATTTCAGACGCAGTACGCTTGGTTTTGTATTCCAGGATTTTAATCTGATTCATACACTGACAGTTGGGGAGAATATCATGTTACCATTGACATTGGAGGGGATTCCTGTTCCTGAAATCAAAAAACGCACTGAGGAAATTGCAAAGATGCTGGGAATAGAGCAGCTTCTTTCGAAACGGACCTTTGAAATATCCGGAGGTCAGGCACAGCGAACCGCTGTTGCCCGTGCAGTTGTAACCAACCCATCACTGCTGTTAGCTGATGAACCAACCGGAAATCTGGATTCTAAGGCGACAAAGGATGTTATGGAACTTTTCCAAATGCTGAATGAAACGCAAAATGCAACTATCCTGATGGTAACCCACGATTCTTTTGTGGCAAGCTATTGTAAGCGTGTGCTGATCATCAAGGACGGACAGCTGTATCAGGAGCTTGTCTCTGGTGGAAATCGAAGAGCTTTTCAGCAGGAAATTGCTGACGCCATGAGCCTTTTGGGAGGTGAGCCACGTGACATTATTTGATTTTGCCCGTAAAAATATCAGTCGTGACAGAAGAAATTATATATTTTACTTTGTAAATTGCGTATTTTCTGTATTTGTTTTCTTCCTGTTTACGGTTTTATCTTTCCATCCTGCTATGAGCATCGTAGATAAACAAAGCACAATGGGATTGATTCTTATAGCAGGAGAAATTCTGTCAATTGGATTTACTATTTGTTTTATTTCTTATTCTGTAGCATGCTTTTTGAAAAGCAGAAGCAAACAATTTGGTTTGATCACGATTTTGGGAGCATCTAAAAAGCAGTTGAATAAGCTTATATTTTTGGAAAATATGGTTGTTGGATTTATATCCATCATAACAGGTATCATTCTGGGACTGGTGTTTTCGAAATTCTTTCTCGACATTGCCAATAAGGTCGTCGGTGTAACTGATTTTACGTTTTATTTTCCGATACAGGCAATTGTTGTAACCATAATCGCATTGGGGCTTGTATTTCTATCTATTGCTTTTTTTACACCGAAGCTGATCCGCAAAAAAGAAGTCGTGCGGCTGTTAAAAACAGAGGTGACCGGTGAAGAACCTCAGAAGTTATTGCCCTTCCTTATTATCTTTTTCATCTTAGTGGTCTTGTTGACAGGTGTTTTTGCAGGCAAAACACAGATGGCGAAAGACATACAGGAAAGCTTTATTACATCTTTTGCCATGCTTTTTACGGTTGTTCTCGGGACATATCTGCTGTTTGCATATGGAATGCGCATAGCCCTTGCTCTTGCCAAAGGCAGTCACGCAAAAGGGCGTCTGCTCTACAGCAGTGACAAGAAAGCGAAAATGAGGGCAAATACACAGGCAATGACAATTTCAGCCGTGTTGTATGCTATTTCATTTTTTGCCATCATTATTTTGTTTTCCATGTCAACAAGCGTGAAAGAGGAAACGGAAAAGATCATGCCATATGCCATGAGTTACAATGCATGGACAGAAAATGCGGATGTTTCCGGCGATCTGGCTGTGATTGAAAAGGAACTGCAAAACCTGCCAGGATATCAGGAGGCAGCCTTTGATCTGTGGTACAGCGAATCGGAGGAGTCTCGTAAAGCAATCATTTCTGCCAGTGAATATAATAAAATGATGGAGTTTCTGGACAGAGAACCGGTGACAGTTTCAAAAGACGGAGTTTTTCTCGTTACAGGAAATGCAGGAGAAACAATAACAACAATTCCATCTGCAATGCAGACATTTTTTGCAGAAAATGGTCTGACATTATCCGTAGAGGGAAATACGGATTCCATCATCACTTTGTCTGGGTTTACCAGCAGTATTTGCGTTTTAAATGATGCTGTTTTTGAAGCATTGCAGCCGCAGATGAAAAATATAACTATCACGGCGTTTCTCTATGATAATTGGGAAACGAACAGCGATAGTCCGGAAACGATAAAAAATAAGCTGAAGTCTACGATTGAGTCCAGAGATGCTAATGTAATCGATGCATACAGTTATTATCACTCTACGCAGCTGCAGAACAACCTGACCTTATACATTGGAAGTATGCTGTGCTTTACATTCATTCTTGCTGTTGCAAGCTTTATCTATTCCAGACTCTATTCGGAGCTGGAAGCAGAGTGTAAAAAGTACAAAGGCATTGTCAAGATCGGCCTTTCGAAAAAAGAACTGTCCACTGCGCTGAATAAGGTGACATCCCTGATCTTGTGGATACCATTTCTTGTCGCAGTAGCATGTCTGTGGATTGGAATTGCAATCAGTGAGCGATATGTAATCGTTTCTAATGTGCCTGTCGCTTTCAGATGTACCATTGCGTTGTTTGCAGTGCAGACCGTAGTTTATTTTATTATTAATGTTTCCTACAAAAAGGCAGTTTTCCGTAAAGTATATCAGAGTAATGAAAGGATTTAAAAGATGAAGAGGATTTTGAGTATACTGATTTCCACAGTACTGGTAATCGGGGCGTTTTCAGGATGTGGAACAAAGGATAGTGCGTATTCTGAAGAAGAAAAACAGATTATTAAAGAGGCAAATCAGATGATTTCTAACGAGTATGCGGTTTGACATTGATGAGGACGATTTTTCTTATAGTGTTGGAAAACAAATCAGTGAAAAGGAGTTTGTACCGCTGGATTCCGAACAGAAGCAGGAAGCGGCATATGAAAATATTGTAAGTGTTACAGCACTGAAAACCAGATCGCCTGAAAAAGGTGAGGTATATGAATTTACAGTGACCTTCAATTCCCAGACAAAAGAGGTATTGAATATTTCTGCGAGTATCGGATAAAGATGTGGTAAATGCAAGCCGCTTTCTGTTATTCTTTATGGGTCGTACGCTAACGGAACAAATGATACAAGGGTGCAGGATTCACAATCCCTGTAGTGGGACAATATAATGATGTTGGGGTCAAAAGGTATTTTGTCCCCAGCTGATATCCACGAATTACTCCGTTGCTATGCAACTTTCGTAAAACTACCGGGTTGCATAATCACAAAAGATTCATAGAAAAATTTGCGTTTCTTGTTGACAGATAAAATAATAAGTGTTATAGTACATATAGAGCAGAACAACAATATCGTTCTGCCATTTGGAAACAGTTAAGCACGAAGCTCTTTATTTGGAGCGTTTCATAAAAAAGGAGTGAGAACTGTGATGAAAAGAGATTACTATGAAGTATTAGGCGTCAGCCGCAGTGCAGACGCATCTGCAATAAAGAAAGCATATAGAAAATTAGCCAAGAAGTATCATCCAGACAGTAATGTAGGAGATGCATCAGCGGCAGAGCATTTTAAAGAGGTAAATGAGGCTTACGATGTACTCGGTGACGAGAAGAAGCGTAAGCTTTATGACCAGTATGGCCATGCCGCATTTGAGGAAGGCTTTGGTCAGGGTGCAAATGGTTACTCAGGTAGCTATTCCGGTGGAGCAGGCGGCTTTGGTGGTTTTGGTGGATTTAAGAATGCCGGCCAAAACGGCGGTTATCAGGAGTATCATTTTAATGGAAATGAAGCCGACATGGATGATATATTAAAAAATTTGTTCGGCGGCGGTCATTTTAAGGGTGGTTTTGGCGGTACTGGAAGTTCAGGCAGAAGAAGCTATTCGTCTAGTGGCTTTGGTTCTGGTTTTGGTCAGGGCGCAGATGGCTACAGTAGTTATTCAGACTTTGGATCTGATTATGGTTCAGGCTTTGGAACTGGTGCAGAAGAAGCAAATTCCCTTGATGTCAATGCAGAAGTTACGGTTAGCTTTGATGAAGCAGCCTTTGGTGCAAATAAAAGAGTTCGTCTGCAGGGTTCTGATGGAAAAGTTCAGACACTTGAAATTAAGATTCCGGCAGGTATAGATACAGGAAAGACAATTCGTCTTAAAGGAAAAGGCAATGTCGGAAGAAACGGCCGTACAGGCGATCTGTTACTTAAAGTAACTGTACAGGATAAGCTAGGATTTCGTCGTGAAGGAATGGATGTATACACGACAGTGCAGATTCCATTTACAACAGCTGTATTTGGCGGCGAGGCTCGCATTCAGACTATTCACGGTGATGTCATCTGCAAGATCAAACCAGGTACTCAGTCAGGCAGCAAGATCCGTTTAAGAGGCAAAGGTATTGTATCAATGAAGGATTCCAAAGTCTTCGGCGATCAGTATGCGGTTGTCGAGATCCAGGTACCAACGACACTTACACCACAGGCAGCAAGAAAGCTGCGTGAATTTGAAGCAGAGTGCGCAAAGACATCAGGCACGTCAAACGGAACACATGCAGCATAATTGCCTGCAAAAGATTTTTTAAAATTGATAGAAAAAAAGACTCTCATCATCCGAAAGGAATGGTGGGAGTTTTTTATTGCGCTGAGGGAATCCTTTCGGTATAATGGATTTGCAAAAAAACAAGGGGGACTATTTTATGTCAATGCAAATTGTGTTTGAGCAGATTCTTATAATCTTTGGCTATGTAATCGTCGGTTACGTGGCTGGAAAGAAAAATCTGATCACAAAAGAGCAGCAGCGCTATCTTTCAAAACTTGTTTCATCACTCATTCTTCCGTTTACAGTGCTGTCAGCAAGCAGCATGGAGGCAAGTGGACAAGATATAGTAAATGTTGCCATTGCTGTGGCGCTTCTTTTTTCCTGTATGGCACTTACATCAGCTGGGGGTATGCTATATGCAAAAATAAAACAGGTGCCGGAAAAAAAGCGTGCGGCCTACACGGGACTTTGCACATATCCTAATTGCACCTTTATTGGAATGCCTCTATGTATTGCGTTAATGGGAGAGTGGGGAACACTTTACGGTGCAGCAGGAATTATTGCATTTAATTTGTTATTTTTCACACTTCAGATTTCTCTTTTTACAAGACAGAAATTTCATCCAAAGATTTTCTTAACACCGCTTAATATAAGTACACTTGCACTCATTTTGATGTTGATTTTTCATGTGCATTTTCCAAGACCGCTTCAGACAGTTTGCTCCAATATCGGAGGAATCACAACACCTATGGCGCTGATCATCGTCGGCGTTATGCTTGCGGATGGAAATCTTCTTCAGATTGTGACAGAAAAAAGAGCGTATGTGATCTCATTAATCCGAAATTTGATTTGTCCGCTTATAATGTTAGTAGTGATGGCACTTCTTCCGTTAGATCCGAATTTAAGAATGGCAGTGTTGATTTATGTGGCGTGTCCGGTGGCAAACCTGACAAGCATATATGCAATTCAGCACGATATGGAACCAGCTCTTTGTGCGAGGGCAACGCTTCTATCTACGATTTTATTTGCTGCAACAATCCCATTTATCATCTGGCTTGGACAGCTTGTATATGGCGTTTAAACACAATGTTAATTTTTTAACAAAAAAGCCTAAAAACTGGCAAAAAGATGTGCCCAATTGGTAAAAAAAGCAATTGACTTTTAGTGAAAATTCTGGAATAATATAGATAGATTGGGATGCTTTTTGGTTTGCCCCAAAGACACCAATTATATACAGATATTTAAGAAAAGAGAGGTTAATGTAAAATGGCAAAAGTGGATTTAAGCCAGTATGGTATTACTGGAACTACAGAAGTTGTATACAATCCTTCTTATGAAGATCTGTTTGCAGAGGAGACAAAGCCGGAACTGGAAGGCTATGAGAAGGGACAGGTTACCGAGCTGGGTGCTGTTAATGTCATGACTGGTATCTACACCGGACGTTCTCCTAAGGATAAGTTCATCGTTATGGATGAGAACTCTAAGGACACAGTATGGTGGACCTCTGACGAGTATAAGAACGATAATCATCCGGCAAGCGAAGAAGCATGGGCAGCAGTAAAGAAGATCGCTCAGGAAGAACTTTCTAACAAGAAGCTGTATGTTGTAGATGCATTCTGTGGTGCAAACAAGGACACCAGAATGGCAGTTCGTTTCATCGTAGAGGTTGCTTGGCAGGCTCACTTTGTAACTAACATGTTTATCCGCCCAACAGCTGAGGAGCTGGAGAACTTCAAGCCAGATTTCGTTGTTTACAACGCATCTAAGGCTAAGGTTGAGAACTACAAGGAATTAGGTCTTAACTCTGAGACTGCAGTAGTATTCAACATCACCAGCCATGAGCAGGTTATCATCAACACCTGGTACGGCGGCGAGATGAAGAAGGGTATGTTCTCTATGATGAACTACTTCCTTCCATTAAAGGGTATGGCTTCCATGCACTGCTCCGCTAACACCGATATGAACGGTGAGAACACCGCTATCTTCTTTGGTCTGTCTGGAACAGGTAAGACCACTCTGTCTACTGACCCGAAGCGTCTTCTGATTGGTGATGACGAGCACGGCTGGGATGACAACGGCGTATTCAACTTCGAGGGTGGATGCTATGCAAAGGTTATCAACCTTGATAAGGATTCTGAGCCGGATATCTACAATGCAATCAAGAGAAACGCTCTTCTTGAGAACGTTACTGTTGATGAGAATGGCAAGATCGATTTCACAGATAAGAGCGTAACCGAGAATACTCGTGTATCTTATCCGATCGAGCACATCGAGAAGATCGTTCGTCCGATTTCTGCTGCTCCGGCTGCAAAGAACGTAATCTTCCTGTCTGCAGATGCTTTCGGCGTACTGCCGCCAGTATCTATTCTGACTCCAGAGCAGACTAAGTACTACTTCCTGTCTGGTTTCACAGCTAAGTTAGCAGGTACCGAGCGTGGTATCACTGAGCCGACTCCAACCTTCTCCGCTTGCTTCGGACAGGCATTCCTTGAGCTGCATCCGACCAAGTACGCAGAAGAGCTGGTTAAGAAGATGGAGAAGAGCGGTGCAAAGGCATATCTGGTAAATACCGGATGGAATGGTACCGGAAAGCGTATCTCCATTAAGGATACTCGTGGTATCATCGATGCAATCCTGGATGGTTCTATCACAACTGCACCTACCAAGAAGATCCCGATGTTCAACTTCGAGGTTCCGACTGAGCTTCCAGGTGTAGATCCGAAGATCCTTGATCCTCGCGATACCTACGCTGATGCTTCTGAGTGGGAGGCAAAGGCAAAGGATCTTGCTAGCCGTTTCGTAAAGAACTTCAAGAAGTACGAGGGCAATGAGGCAGGTAAGGCTTTAGTAGCTGCAGGTCCGAAGGCTGAGTAATTCAACAATAATAGCAAGGATTCTCCAACCTCTATAGGTGGCGAGATGAATTGCTATTGGAAAATTAACGGCAGTGGTGGGCGGAGAGAAATCGGTATCCCCCACTGACATGAGGCAAGCCACAGTCGGCTTTGTGCTGACATGTCAGACTCTGTGAAATTACCGACTGTGGATTGAAACAATATGTAGGTTAATTAGGCAACTGATTGACTAAGTGAGAGCGGGTCATGCGTATGCATGGCCCGCTTTTTTCGAAGGAGAAAAAGTGAAGAAAATACAAAAACGCTATCCAATTTTGGCTGCCATTATCTTGTTATTTGCAGGGTACTTTGGCTGGTACGAAAATGATCAAAGCCAAGATAATCTATTTGGGCAGGCGATACAGTCGTCTCAGGCAAGTCAGTCTGCAAAATCCACACTCACATTTCGAAGTGATTCACTTCGTGAGGAACACTTCGAAAAGCATGGCATTGAGATGGGCTTTACATCAGCTAAAGAATATGAAAAGGCCGCAGCTGCCGTTGTATCTGACAGCAGAGCACTCCATAAACTAGAAAAAGAAGATGGAGATGATGTATATTATATAGAAGAGACAAATGAATTTGTAATTGTCTCTACGGATGGATATATCCGCACATATTTTTATCCAAGAGATGGGATAGAGTATTTTGATTTCATTATTTGAGAGGTAAGTTGTAAAATGAATGCGAAAGGAAAAAATCCTGACGCATTCTCATAGAAATTATAGAAATATAAAGCGTTAAGGATAAAAAGCCTTAGCGCTTTTTCTTTTATCCCAAAAGGAAGGAGGATTGATTCTAATGAGAAAAAAAGGGAAGACAATCACTTGGAAGGAAAGACAGAAAATCGAACAGTTGGTAAAAATTGATTTACCAATATCGCAGATAGCAGAAGAGATTGGCGTCACACGAGCAGCGATCTATGTTGAGTTAAAACGAGGTGGAACGCCTTATAGTGCCGATGAGGCACAGAAGAATGTAGGTGCGTAAAGATGGTACTTAGACATGTGACGGTAGAATTAACAGAAAAGCAATATGAAACATTGTGCCGAATGACAGCAAATGCAGGAATGCCAGTAGCAGATGTAATACAGGCATTTGCAGAAGAGTTACCAGGAAATAGTGCATTGGATGGCTGGTTAAAACAACATCAAAGGAAAAATTTTCTTTCCTATTTGGCGCAAAAAGAAAAGCTCGATTTTGTAGCATCTTTGTTCCAGAAAGTAATTGTTTATCAGGCAAACATTTCAGCTGCATATGCAAAAAGGAAAGAAAAAGAAGCAGCTAAAACTGTGGAGCAGTTGGAAACAAGCTGGTCATTGATACAGGAAATATACGCTTCTTATGCGAAAGAAAATCAGGCAGCGCTGCCACTTTTGGGTGAGTTGCAACTGCTGAAAGAATGGAGACTGAATGGAAAATAAAGAGAAAAAGACAAAGCACACAAGACTAAAGTATGCCGATAGAATAGAGATTCAGCGACTGATTGAAGAAGGGTGTACCAAAACAGAAATTGCAGAAAAAATTGGTGTACATTTTTCCACAATTTACCGTGAAATCATAAGAGGCGGAACACCTTATAGTGCTGATGAGGCACAGCGTAGATTAACAGGAGAGTAATCGGATGAATAATGAGAGCCAAATTTGTTTTATTAGCAGCCCCCACGATAGTTTCTTTTGTGGGAAGGTAGTGGAATTTAAAGAGAGATACCATAAATCTCCAGATGAATATCATAAAGCACTTTTTTACTGCCTGGGTATTAACTGTGATACGAGACGAAATTTTGAAAATATCTATGATTGGCAAACAGACTGTATTAAGCCGGAATGTCTGAAAGAAGGCTGGCAGACAAGTGGAAGCAAAAAAGTAGTCAGAATGGCATTCAATCTTTTTTGCGGCGGGACACCTAGCGTAGATGAAAATGAGTCCGTAGAAAAGCAGCTGTATGAATGTAAGCAATATGCAGTAGAAGAATTATTTTGCTGTATGTATGCACCATTCTTCTGGGAAGCGGTCAAAATTCGTTACCCAGAGTATGTTTCCTATGATCACGAGTTGTACGATTTGTTAGGAGGAGCAGATTGAGTGCTGAAAATAAGGGTAATCGGAACGAAGAACGAAATTGCATGGTTCCAGAATCTTGTGAGGAATCACCTTCAGATTGAGGTCTTAGATATGTCAAAGCTATATATAAGCAAAGAAGCAAGCGACAATTATAGGTCTTATATAGAAATAAAAAAGAAAGATATCAACAAGTAACTGTAAAATGAATTGAAAAATAAAAGGAGCAGACGAAAATGAAAACAATCGCATTTTACAACAATAAAGGTGGCGTGGGAAAAACGACGCTAGCAGCAAATGTAGGATATAACTTATCAGTAATGAACTATCGTGTGCTGATGGTGGACTGTGATCCGCAGGGAAATTTGTCATCATTCTTTGATCGTTACGATTTGACGAAAAAAAGTTTGGCACAGGCATTAGATGGACAGGAGCGTTGCGTGTATCGTACCGCATATAAGAGATTAGATATTTTGCCAGGAAACATTTATAGCGAGTCATTGACACCGCAACCAGAAAATATGGAAAGCGTACTCCAGCAGTACAAAGAGAAATATGATTGGTGTATAGTGGATTGCGCACCGGCTTTCTCAAAGCTGACCAAAGCAGCTTTGCAGACGTCTGATCAGGTTATGATTCCGATCAAGCTTGATAATTTCTCGATTGAAGGAATCGATACCGTATTGTCAAAGCTGGCAGATCCATCAACAGCACACGTTGTAATTAATGAGTTTTCAACGTCCAGAGCTTCCAGAGATTTTTTGGCAAAACTGGTACAGACATACAATTATCCATTGTGTGAGACATTAGTAAGATATTCCACAATGGTAGATGCCGCTAACTTTCGCAAGAAACCGATGGCGAAAAAAGCTAAGTTCCATTGGGTAACTGCGGATATGGCAGATCTGACAGAGGAGGTATGTGGATATGGCTTCGTTAACTGATGCACTCGCAAGCATGAAGAATAAAAATACACAAACAACCCCAGTTGTAAACCAGCGATATCAGGTGCAGTATATCAACTATAGTTACTTAGAAGAATCTGCTTATAATTTTTATCCGATGTCCGAAATTGAGGAGTTGGCAGATGCAATCGAGCTTGCAGGAGGCATCCTACAACCGCTCCTTGTGCGCCGGAAGGCACCAGGACAACGCTACGAAATCATCGCTGGTCATCGCCGCTGGACAGCGGCAAAATATCTGGTTGATCAGGGAAAAGAAAAGTTTGCAATGCTCCCTTGTCATGTGCAGGATGGCAATGATCTGATTGCGAGAATCAACCTGATCATAACAAACTCACAAAGAGAAAAATCTGCATATGTAAAGATGCAGGAAGTGGTTGAGTTGGAGCAACTGCTTCAGGAGCTGGCTGCTGGATCAGCAGATGAACGTGCAAAGTTTTCGCGGATTACTGGAATCAAACTTGAAAGCGAAAATATA
>ENA-UOOD01001723-UOOD01001723.1-human-gut-metagenome-genome-assembly--contig:-CS67-NODE-1723-length-21340-cov-15.614376_pt1 | contig 21340 bp, 12 predicted proteins | sample MGYA00242464_ERZ724011 | MGnify/ENA metagenome assembly ERZ724011 | reverse complement strand
GCAAAGACCGTCAAACTTGATAGTTAATTATACAAAAATATGTTAAATTCACGTTCATTTACAAGCACCTTAAATTCATCATTGACATCATCCGATACATTCAGAACCGGAATCTTGTCAAAAAATATTTTCCTCAATTCCCGTGTTCCTCCTTGCAATTCCGGGAAATTGTCGAGGAAGCAGAATTTGAAAAGTGATGAATTCAAAAATGCTGTCAGATATGCCAAGTGATTCCCTGTTATCATAAAAGATTTGTCATTTTGATAGAACCCCTTCTCGTCATAATAAAAAGGGATAAACTTGGTCATATTTGGATACATTATTTTCGGCTGAGAAAAGTCGTCCGAATAAGCGCAGTTACGAAGGTTGTATGGGGTGTCACCTTGGTCGGCTCTGGTCTTGATTTTATCCCAAAACTGATCCAGATGGGCTTTTATGGCGGGGTAATCGTTGATGTCAATGCGTGGGATTTTGCCTTTAATGCCGTTGTGGGTGTTGATCAACCACAGTCCGGCCCAGTCGTAGGAGTAGCGCTTGATGTCGCGGCCTCTCAGAATTGGCCTAATGATCGCCTCCGTTCTTTGGTGTTCTTCCTCGGACTTACAGTTTGAAAGGATCTCGTCGCGCCTTTCGGTTGTGATTATAAAGGCGTCGTTGTAACCGGTCTTTATGCCGTAATTGATGCTAATATCCCAGTCCCTCAGCGGTTTCCCGACACTTTCGATCTTTCGCTTGATGCTCTGCTCGATGGGGGTGAGGACTACCCAGGCGGCGGGGCCGGAGAATCCGCAGGTTGTGCCCTGTTGCTGAACATATACGCCCAGATTGTTGATGACATCACGGGGCTGGGAGGAGGTGACGGCGCAGAGGGTGTCGTGGGTGTTCGGGGACTTTTCAAAGAGGAGGATGTTGGTGTCCACGGTGGCGCTGTCGAAGACCTTCACTCCAGAGAAGTCCACAAGGAGGCGAGGATTGGTCTTGTCGGAAAGGAAAGACCGGGTGTTCTCACCATAACCCGCGCGCATCCATTTGTTCGAGGTGATGAAGCACAGGAGGCCGGATGGTCTAAGCAACTGCCAGCCAAGCTCGTAGAACAAGCAATAGATGTCACCGGTGCGCTCATAGGTGGCATATTCCATCTTGGCAAGAGCATCGGCCGCCTCACCCATCTTTTGAAGCTGGATGTACGGAGGGTTGCCGACAATGCAGTCGAAACCGACGAAGCGGCCATATTCATCAAGCACCTCGGGGAACTCTATGCGCCACTCAAAGGCATCCACAAACAGGCGGTTGTCGCGGATGGCATCAACCTCGTCCTGGAGACGGGATATTCGTGACTTCAAATCCTTGATCTTTTTGTCGTACTGAGCCTGCTCTTTCTTGCTGGCCTCGAAAAGTTGCGGGGCTTTCAGGTTATGGAGTTCGCCTTTCAATTTATTCAGCCTCAAAAGCTTCGGATCGTTCACCCCCATTTGTGTATGGAGGCCGGACTTGATCTGAAGGATCATCCTCTCAAGCGAACGCTTGAGCTCTTTGGTGTGGGCGTTCTTGTAGTCGGAAACCGCGGCTTTATATTCATTGATGGAAATTCCTGAATCGTGAAGGATCTCCGAGATGTCCTGAGTGATGTCGTAGCGGTGCAGGAGGGAGTTGCCGACTTTGATGTTGATGTCGATGTTCGGGAGGGTCTCCAGCTCGGTGTAGCCGCTTTCCTTGGTGTAGAAGGCGTTCTTCAGAAGCTCGATCCAGAGCCTCAGGCGGCAGATGTTGACCGCGTTTGGATTGATGTCAACCCCGAAGAGGCAATTCTCTATGACGCGTCGCTTCTCGCTGAACAGAGCCTCCTGAACCCTTTGGCACTCAGGATTTCCGGGAATATACACGAACGGCTCGCCGTCCGCGTCCGAGACCATCAGCTCGTCATTCTCGATCTCGATGCAGTAGTCCTGCTTCTTGATGCGGCGGCCATCGCGGTCCAGCAATATTCCAAGGTCATACTTTGTCCTGATTATCTCGTTCAGGGCCGAGACAAGGAAGTGGCCGGAGCCGACGGAAGGATCGCAGACTTTCAGCGAATCCACTATCTCATTCGCCTTGCGCAGATCATCCAAATCCCTGTCTTTCAATTCATCATAGTCACGGCAACTCCAACCCATCGCATCATTGAACTTACGGACCACCGCACGCCTGACCGTCTCTTTGCTGATGTACATCGTCACGGCTCCGGGAGTGAACACCGAACCATCGCGGTGCCCGTTGATCTTCTCGAATATCAAGCCCAGAACCGAGGCGCTGATCAAAGTCTTGGCGTTGTCGCAGACCTCATCCGAACCGTCTCCGGAAAAATCGTATGAGTCAAGGAACTCCAGCAGGTAGCGAAGAGCCGGCAAACGGCCGCCACGGACCTCCTTCATTACGCTTCCGACGCAAAGCGGAAGTTCCCCGCCGCTAAGATTGCTGACGCGGATGGTCTCCGACTCAAGCTGACTCATCTCGAACAGCGAGCTGTTCAGGTACGGAATCTTTGAATATTTAGAACTCACATTCGCCTGACGGTCCTCCGGGCGCTTCGCGAGGACCTGAAAGAACAGCTTGTTGAGTTCGTCATAATCCGGAATCATCGACGGATTCAGGAATGAATATGACCGATCACCCTTATGGTATTTGATCAGCTGTGCCTCAAGCAGTTTCAAGAACAGAACCCTGTTAACCCAACATATTGACAGAGAAAGGGCGACATTGAACATCCTGTCCTCACGGTCAGCCCCGTAGGAGGAGAGCCGCGGCACTCTGTCCAGCCAGTCCTCCGCATCCAGAATCGTCATAGCGTCCTCAAGGATCGACGCAGGGTTGCGATCGCCCGGCTTACGCCTGGTGATGATGCGCTTATGGCTGTCCTTATCCTCGACCTCCTCCAGGCCGATGATGTGGAGAAGTTCGATGTAGAACTTGGTGTTCAGCTTGTTGCTGTCGGTTTGGAACTGCTTCTTGAGAAGGTTCTCCGGACTGAATACCTTGTAAAGGTCGATGAGCTTGCGGTCTTCCCCGCCGCTTAGGAACGGCTTGTACTTACGGATGTCGAACCAGACATATTCAATGTCATCGGCCACAGACGCTATGCACTCGGACGCTATCTCCTTGTAGAAGAAATCCGTCTTTTCCGAGGTCAGGGAGCCGGAGTTGAATTCCTCGTAGCGGCGAAGGAGGTGTTTGTTGGAATAGAAGACCCTCTCGAACTCCTGAGCGTCGAATATGAAGAACTCATAGATGTTGGTGGCTATCAGTTTCTTCAACTGGATATTCTTCTTCCCGACCCTCTCGCGCAGCCAGTAGAGCAGAAGTTCCTGCATCGCCTTGCGGTTCAGGTCGCCTCTGGTGACCATCTCTGAGGTATTGGAAGGCATCTTCACCTCGCAGATCACACCGACAGGGGCATCTATGCCGCTGCCAAGATGGATGGCGCAGTCGATCTTACCGTTCGGCGAGACCTTGTAGTCATATCCGTAGAACGTCCGTTTCAGGAAGTCCATCAGGTCTCCCTTGACTTTTTCCTCCGTGTCAACGCGCTCGATCTGCTCGTAGAAGATGCGGAGCTGCTCTTTGAATATCTCGAAATCAGACTTGTCCACAGGGAGTTGCTTGTAGGCCTTGTTCAGGGATCTGGCTATTGACAATTCGGGCATAGTAGTGGGTTTATTAATTAACGCTTCTGTCTGCTAATATACAAAAAGCTGCGTAAAAAGGCACCTTTTTACGCAGCCATATATTCATTTACCGGGAATAATTACTTGTAGAGGAAGCGTTTGATGCTCATCTTAGGGGTCTTCTCGAACGGCTGGTCCACGATCTCGACCTTGGTGATCTGGCTGTAGTTCGGGAGCTGCTTGTCGGAGTTGATGCGGATTCTCTCAGGAAGGTCAGCGATCGCCTCCTGATCAAGGCCGTCCTTGCGGAGAGCCTCCTGATCCAGATAGACGAGAGCGACGAGCCTTGCGGAACGGTCAACCACAACGGACTCCTGGACGTATGGCTGGCTGTTCACAACAGCCTCGACCTCCTCAGGATAGATGTTCTGTCCATTGGCGGAAAGGATCATCGACTTGCTGCGGCCTTTGATGTAAAGGTTGCCGTCAGCGTCGAACAGACCGAGGTCTCCTGTGCGGAGGAAACCGTCCTCGGTGAATGCGTTGGCGGAAGCCTCAGGATTCTTGTAATAGCCAAGGCAGATGTTGTCACCCTTGGCCTGGATCTCGCCGACTATGTGCCGCGGATCATCGGAGTCAATCCTCACGGTGGCGCAGTCGACAGGTTTTCCGCAGGAGCCGGCGACATATTCAGCGCTCCCGGCGTAAGCCAGCAGAGGGGTCGCCTCGGTCATTCCGTAGCCGACTGTGTAAGGAAGGCGGATCTTCTGGAACCATTTCTCGATCTCCGGATTAACAGGAGCGCCGCCCATAATGAACTCACCTACCTCGCCGCCGAACGCGTTGATCAGGCCTTCACGGATCTTATTGAATATGATTCTGTTGACTCCGGGAACCTTCGTCAGGAACTTGATCATCGGCTTGTCCAGCATCGGTTTGATCTTGGACTTGAAGATCTTCTCCATCACGAGCGGAACGGTGATGAGCTGGTAAGGCTTAACCTCCTGGAACGCCTTCATAAGGGTGCTCGGGGTCGGGGTCTTGCCCAGCCAGTAGATTGATGTTCCGTTGCACAGAGGGTAGATGAACTCGGTCACAAGGCCGTACATATGGGCCATAGGAAGCATCGAGATCATCCTGTTCTTGTCCGATGTAGGACGGTGAACCTGACTGAACTCGATCGTGGCGCTGAAGTTCCTGTAGGTCAGCATAACGCCCTTAGGGTTGCCGGTCGAGCCGGAAGTGTAGTTGATGACTGCAAGGTCATCCCAGTTGTCGGTCGGATAGACTACGTCCTCCGGGCCGAATCCGTCAGGATATTTCTCGGCGAGAAGGTTGTCGATGTTGTTCCAGATGGCCTCGATCTCAGGCTTGCGGCAATAGAGTATCTTCAGGTTGTCCACATCCATAACAACCTTGACCTCAGGCATCTTAGCGATGTCAAGCTTAGCCCATTTGTCTGCGTTGGTCAGCAATGCCATGCTGTCCGAATGGTTCACGAGGCTCTCCACGCTTTCCGGAGTGAAATCCGCCAGAATCGGCACGATGACGGCCTCATAGGTGTTCACGGCCAGATAGGACATTCCCCAGCGGGCGCTGTTGCGGGCCCAAAGGGCGATGTGCTGTCCTTTCTGGAGACCGGCCTTGTCGAAGAAGATGTGAAACTTCTCGATGAGGGTCGCCATCTGCGAGTATGTGAACGATTCTCCGCCGATAGTGTTGAGGGCGGATTTGTTCCAGTATTTTCTTGTCGCGTTCTGCAAACGGGTCAAATAGTGATTCATATTCAAAACTCAAAATTCAAATTATCTTGACAAAAATAATTGAAACTCACGGATTCTTCACAAAGAATAAATAGTATATTTGCAGAAATCGGTTATTTGTGGCGAAATTATGAAGAAAAGACCTATTGTTGCGCTGATTTATGACTTCGACGGGACCCTTTCTCCCGGGAATATGCAGGAGTTCGGTTTCATCCAGGCCATCGGGAAAACCCCGGAGGAGTTCTGGAGGATGAGCGACGGCCTCGCTGTCGGCCAGGACGCGAGCAACGTCCTCTCGTATATGAAGATGATGTTCGACGAGGCGAAGAAGAACGGCATCAAGCTCCGGCGGAGCGACTTCCGCAAGTTCGGACGCCACATCCAACTCTTCGACGGCGTGAGGGAATGGTTCGGCATGATCAATGAATATGGCGAGTCACGCGGCGTGCAGATCGAGCACTACATCAACTCCTCCGGCCTCAAGGAGATCATCGAGGGCAGCCCGATCGCCAAGGAGTTCAAGCACATCTTCGCCTGCTCCTACATGTACAACAAGGACGGCGAGGCCGAGTGGCCGGGAATCGCCGTCGACTATACGGCGAAGACCCAGTACATATTCAAGATCAACAAGGGAATATTCAGCGCCCACGACAACAAGATGGTCAACGAGAGTGTCGCCGAGGACAAGAAGAGAATCCCCTACCCTCAGATGATCTACTTCGGTGACGGTGAGACCGACATCCCATGCATGAAGATCGTCAAGATGTTCGGAGGCCACGCCATCGCCGTCTACGACGAGAGCAGTCCGAAGAAGAAAGCCTTCGCCAAGACCCTCCAGCACCAAGGCCGCGTCAACTTCACCGTCCCCGCAAACTACACCAAGGACAGCAAGACCTACAAGGTCGTCTGCGCCATAATCGACAAGATCAAGGCCGACTGCGAGCTCAAGCGGCTGGGCAAGTCATCCTTTTGAACTTATAGTTTCTCTATCTGATTCATAAGGCGTATGACGGCACGTCCTACCGCACAGGCGAGATTGACAGGAACCGCGTTTCCTATCTGTTTGTACTTGGACGACATATTTCCAGAGAAGTTCCAATCATCCGGGAAAGTCTGGATTCTCGCATATTCACGTACAGACAAAGGTCGGGTCTCCGTAGGGTGACAACGTTCAGTCTGTTTCTGAGCCGGAGCACACGTCAAGGTGAGACTCGGCTCATCCAATGATAGTCTTCTGGCCATACCGGTCTTGCCACCGCCCAGATTATAACTGCCTTTCATATATTCTTTAGCCACGGTCTCCGGCAAGTCACGCCAATCGCCCCCCATAGGGACCAAATCCATCACTTTCTTTTTCTTCTCAGGATATTGTTGTCCCTCACTCTCCGGAACATCCACCGGATAAAGATCCCCCGCAAAGAATGCGTCCCTCAAAGTCATCACGCGGCTGTACGGAGCCGGCCATTCAAATGAAACCTTGTCGGCATAATCATTTCTCACCGCTACAAGGAACAAGCGTTCCCGTTTCTGCGGAACTTTATACATCACGGCTTTCAAGACACGTGGAGAAATCAATGAATATCCCAACTCTTTTATGACATTTGTGATCGTCTCCAATGTACGCCCGCCATCGTGCTCCATCAACCCCTTGACATTTTCGCACAGGAATACTTTGGGTTGGATTTCCTTTACCGCTCTCGCAAGTTCAAAAAACAGGGTTCCTCGTGTCTCCTCAAAGCCACGACGTTTTCCCGCATAAGAAAACGCCTGACAAGGAAATCCTCCGGACAGAAAGTCAACCTTGCCTTTAAGACCGGTGAAATCCATCGTATGGATGTCTTCCTCAACCACATTCCAGTCAGGGCGGTTCATCCTTAGTGTCTCACAGGCATTGTGATCGAATTCATTAAGGAGAATATGCCGGAACCCAGCCATCTCCATTCCGAGAGCCAAGCCCCCGGCTCCAGCGAAAAGTTCAACGGAAGTATATAGTCTTGACGGTTTAGTCCGGGATTCTTCCTGCCAACGCCCTGACAACATTTGTGATATTTCAGGAACATTCCTAAGATTCCTCATAAGAAAATACGGTTGTCCGTCAGCCGTATTACCCTCAGAAGGATATTTCCCGGAATTGATCCAGGAACGGACGGTCGAGCGCGACACGCCCATTACGTCCGCAAAGTTATTCGAAGATATTATAGTATCAGGAAAAACGGCTTTCATCTCTAGCCTGGGTATTGACACAACGAATCAAAACCTTCGTAAGTAGAGAAGGCCAGCAAGTACAGACTCTTCAAGACATCCGGGTTGAATGTCATCAACTCTTCATATACCGTATTCCGCCAAGCCAGTTCGGTATTATCAGAAACCACATCTTCAATGATGTCCGGCAATGCGTTGCAAAGTCTAAAGAATGCGGTCTTGTCATCGAACACCAACTCGTAGAACTTGTCCATAGACATCCTGCGAATCCGGTTATGCTGGAATGGCCGGCCATCGATGGACACCTTCCACGGCTCATCCTTGGATTTGGTTGAAATAACCTCAACAAGATAGCACGTGGCCTGATCATCCTCCAGCAACTTATTCTGCATCTTCATATACGTTTTCTGAGAGGAAGCGGAGTTCATCGTGTTATGCTTGTTTTTCATCTCAACGAATATGTGCCTGGCATTATTCTCAACATCAAAACCAGCTTTGGGAACCACCCAATCCGCTCCGGCATAGTTAAACAATTGTTGGTGGAAATAACCGATGCGGTTTGTGTTCGATTTGTCAATCTGCCGGGAGCACTCTTCCGAAATGACATGCTCCATCGATTTCTTGTAAATCTTCGCGTCAAAGGTCAATTTAATCGGATCAACTATGTTCTCGTTGAATTCGCTCAAGTTTATGCTACGCCGATAAAGACGGACTGTAGCCTCTACGTGTCCATAGATATCCTCATCGGAAATGAATCCCAGATTATATGCTCTCATATTAAAATGGTTATATCATCAATAATATGACACTAATATACAAATATACGAAAACTTATCAAATTCAGAAAGATTTACAGATACCCAAATATTCTCAGAACTCAAGCCTGAAGCCTTTGCTCTTCATCTCGTCGTATTTGTCTTTGTTGAAGGTGTACTTTACGGGGATCTTCGGACCGGAATCGGCGGGGCGCTGACCGGTGTTGGTGAGGATGCCAAGCTTGAGCATCTTGTTGGCGAAATTGCGCCTGTCGAAGGTTACCTCAAGGATGGACTCATAGAGATTCTGAAGTTGGGGCATGGTGAACACCTCTGGCAGGAGCTCGAAGCCGATCGGCTCGAAATGAATCTTCTCCTTCAGCTTCCTGAGGGCCACACGCAGAATCCTGTCGTGGTCGAACGCAAGAGGAGGAATCCGGTCCAAAGGGAACCAGCTCGCCGCCTCAGCGTCATCCCCGCCTTTCACATCAGCTTTTCTGACAAGGGCGTAAAACGCGATGGTGATGACCCGCTCGCGAGGATCCCGGTCAACTTCCGAAAAACATCCGAACTCTTCCACATAAACCGAATCAAGCCCGGTCTCCTCATTCAGCTCGCGACGTGCACCTGTCTCGGCATCCTCATCCATCCGGATGAATCCCCCCGGGAAAGCCCAGCTGCCTTTGTACGGATCAAGCCCCCTACGGATCAAAAGCACGGAAAGCCCATCCTTGACATCATAACCGAATATCACACAATCGGTAGTGACCGCCGGATGCGGATACTTGTAGCAAAATTTCTTATTCTCGGACATGTTACCGTGTAAATTTTACGCAAAGATAATAAATATTCCTAAAAACACAATATTTCGAGTAAATTTCACGCAAAGCATAGTGAAGTTGACAGAGTTTCTGATAGGGCAAGAGAAAGTCTCCTTCCTGTATTTTGGTAACGTGAAAATTCAGGAATGAGACTTTTCTTGCCGCCCATAACCTGAATGTCCAAAAGAAAAATGTCCGCCGAAACGTCAATCTACCGGAGAAACAGTGTAATATCATTGGTTTGTCCGGGAAACAGGGCTTTCGCCGGAGAAAGGCATAGGCTACAGCCGCACCACACTACTCCCGTAATATTCCTTGAAGGCGGTCCAGGAATAGAAGGACGGAGCGACCTGCGGGATCGGCAGGGAGGCCTCGTGGCCGTTATAAAGGACTTTGACGAGAATCTCCGGGGCACGCTTGCTGCGGTAGAAGATGAGCTGAAGATTGGAGGCCATCGGAATCAAATCGCTCCTCCACCAGTTTTTCACATCGGAAGGATCGGTCAGCACAGCGCCGAAGTTGTCAAGTTTCATGTACGAGAGCAAAGGCAATATGGCTATGTCATGCGAAAACCTGAGACTCAAGTTGATGTCTCCGGAAGCGAGGTCACGGTCCGCGCACTCGATCATGTCCCGGAGTATGGCGGCGGTGCTGAGACACCCTTTGTTGTCTGTCATCGGAGAGCGTCCCATGCTCAGATAACCGTTGAAATTCCACACCTCCCAGATCGCGAAGAGTTCCTCCGGAGTGAACACGTCCTCAAACCTGTCCGCAGGGACTTCGTCAAGACACTGGAAATCCAGAATGACACTCCTCAGATCCAACTCGAATTTCCAAAGGCCATACTCTTTCTCAAGATAGTCAGTGTCATTGAAATACTTGGAACAGAAACCCTTGACATCGACCCTTGCCGCACGGAGGCTGTCAGCCTGTGCCCTGGCGGCGGCAGGAACCTTGGTCTTGACTCTGTACGGATTCATCGAACCCGTCGGGTGGATCCGAGGCATGATCGACTTACTGCACTCAAGCGTGAAAGTCAGGTCTTTGTCCAACCCTTTGATCTCATCCATGAACGAAGTCATACTGACAATCACGCGCGGGGTGACCGTACACAGAACCTCGGCGTTGGTCTTGCCCTTGAACACCTCCGGGAAAGACTTATACATCACATCAGCGATGCCACGAAGCTGATCCTGACCCTTATGTGTAAGTTCTCCACCACGATGGGCCACAGATGGGTAGAAAGCCTCATAACGAGCCATAAGGCTCTCACCTGCCTCTGTCAGCTTTCCAGCCGAATGAGCGTCAGTGAAAACCTTGCGGAGATTCTCATAAATCTGATCGCTGATCGCATACCTTGCGCCATGACGGCCTATATGACTGATATAAACAGGCTTGTACCCTTTGGGAGCCGGGGTCAATCTCACATCGTCAAAACTGTACATGAAATATTCCCCGCCTGTTCTGTTCAGGTCAGCCATCATCTCGGCCTTGGTGTCATACTTGCACACAACGTTCTTCACTCCGAACTCGGCCTCGGCGGCAGCCCTTTGCTCCGGAGTCGCGGGAGTCTGGGCGAATGAATATGTCCCTGCGGCGAGCAGAACGGCCACCGCAAGGACAACGTTATTCAGGACTATCTTTTTCATCAACGCGAATATATTCATTATTTTCCGTAAAGCAATTCCACGTCTGCCTTGATGGCTGCGGGAGCGAACTCCGGGACGAACTTCCAGGAGCCGACGACCTTTGGATCACCAACGACAGCAGGATCAATGCTTCCGTTCTTCTTGAAGTACCGGTAGAGAATCGTTCTGAACTCCGGGCCCCGGTAGACAATCCGGTCTTCGACAGACTTCATGTCCTCCAGCCCGGCGGCCTTAAGCAGTCCTCCAGAACCTACTGACCTGTAGGTGGTTATCGCGGCGGTATATTCCTTATCAAGTTCGAACTTGCTTCCGTCTGCCATATCGGTGATCACGACACGGGAGCCGTAAGGCTTAGTCACATCGACAGTGTAGTTGATCCCGGCGGCGGAATCGAAATTGGCCGGACTCTTGGCGAGCTTCCAGGCCATCTTGCCGGTGGAGTAATCCTTGGACTGTTTGATTTTCAACACGTGAGCATTCTCGTAAGGTTCAGTCACAGTGTTGATCCACGCATCATAACTGGCCTCAAGATATTTCAGAATCTCAGCGCCGGTCAGTCTCAGCACGACCAGTTTGTTCTCGTAAGGATAGACCTTGCGGATGTCCTGATAACGGACCTCTCCTGCAGGGACTTTCCCGTCAATCAGAAGGGTCGCCGAAAGGGAAATGTCAACCGGGTAGGCGCTCATAGCGAGGGCGTGCAGGAAGTTCATATAGTCGCACTGTTTGTAGTAGAACTCTCTGGAGACCAAGCCCTTCTTGATCTCGCCGACGGTGCCCGTAATGAAACTACGAACCTTATCGTAATCAGCCTCAAAGGCCTCTTCCATAGCGGTGTCATATTCCTCGCTCTTGATGGAGGTCATTCTGGCATCCAAGGTGCGGCTGACGACCTTTCCTCCTTTAACTACGAGCTTGATGTCAGTGACACCAGCGTTCTGGCCGGTCCTGCCGCAATCCAAGACCACGATGCTGTCGGCGCTCATCACCTTGTTGGCGTGGTCGTGACCGGTGACGACAACATCCACTCCTCTAAGGCTCTTGAACAGGTCAAGTCCCTGTTTCTCAAGGTTCAGGCCGTCGCCCTTTCCCATCGCGGTGTGAGCCACGACTATCACGATATGCGGCTTTTCCTTGGAGCGAACCTTATCCACATCCTCCTGAACCAGAGGCAGAAGCGACTCGAAACGGAGGCCGGAGACGCAGCTTCCGTCCATCAGCGAGGCGTTAGCGGCGTTGGTGTACCCCAGAACCGCGACCTTGACTCCTCCTTTCTTAATTATTGAATATGCCGGGAAATATGGCTTGCCGTTCCTGTCGGACAGGGCGTTGCCGGCCAGAAGCGGGATGCCTTCCTTCTTCATCTCCTTGGCGACACGGTCATAGACACGGTGGCCGGACTCGAAATCGGAATGGCCGGCTACAACGGCGTCGTATTTCATATAGGAAGCCAGTCTCGGATAGAGATGCGAGGAGGTTGTGTCCACATAGTTGTAATAGAACGGGGCGCCGCTGCCGAAGAAATTGTCTCCGGCATCGACAAGTATGACATTGTCCGCACCCTTCGACTCGCGGATTCCGTTCACGAACGCGCTTTGCGCCATCAGCGAGCCTCTGGCCCGCCCTCCGTCTTCTATCGGTTTGGCAAACCAGTAGCCGTGGCCGTCACCAGTGGCGACAACCGACAGATTGTACTCTCCATCCTTCAGGGTGGAGCAGGCCGCGACGGCCAGTACGGCCATCACCGTTATGATTGGTTTTATCTTCATCTAATGAATATGCTTGTGTTTTTCCGGTCGCTTCGACAGGCTCAGCGACCGGAGAGGTTACTTCTGGTTCTGAAGCGCCGCGTTGACACGGGCGAGAAGGTACTCATAGTGAGCCTTGTCCTCGGACGGAGCGGAAGACCGGCGGGAAGAGGCCAATGCCTTGACCTTGTTCAGGAACACGATCCTGCATCCGTCACTCTCATCGATCGTAAGGACGCTTACGCTTTTCTGGTAAGGGCCTTTGCCCTCGCCAAGGTTGATGTCATCGCATCCGCACCACATCGGCTCGGCGGCATATTCATCAATATCGGGATCCTCAGCAAACGACTTGGCAAGCATAGACTTGACATCCTTCGCCGAAGCGGTCAGAACCTCCCTCTGGAGAGTCTTTTCCTCAGATGTCAGCCTGCGTCCGGCGATTGAGGAAGCGAACAGCTCATTGTAAAGGTCGTCGTAATATTCCTTTACGGTGTAAGGCTTGCCGGCGCCGGGGACCACCGAGGCCAACATAACATTCGCCGGAACAGTCGAGGCCAGAGCCTTAGCCACCTGGGCGCAGATCTTGTTGGACTGCGGGGCCGACAACGGCAGGTTCGAGGTAACGTCAGCGTCGTTGATCCACGAGGACGCGCGGAGCTGGCCGACCACCCATTTCAAGGAAGCCTTCTGAACATTTTTGGAGACAGGGGTGGAAGGTTTTACCGATGAACCCTCCTTGACGTTGTTCAGGTATATTCCTCCGACCTGCGCCATCACATTGCCGATGTAGCGGTAGTACTGGTTCGTCAGCTGGGTGTAAAGATCGCCTCGGTGGGTAAAGTCCTCGTCATCAGCGCCTATCCACTCGTTCATCCTCGGAAGGATGTACTTCAGGTTCCTGATGCCGTAGTCACTAGACTTGATCGGATCATCGCCCAAGTCCTCCGTCCTGGCGCTTGGATCATAGGATCCGTAAGCCGCGGAGGTGGCCATCTGCTGCGCTCCGTAGCGGTAAAGCGGATCACCGGCCTTGGCCTCGATGATCTTACCGGCGATCTCAGCCTCCTCCCAGATGTCCTTGGCTCCCGGGACAGGTGTGTAGAGCCACTTTATGGCATATTCATCATAGACTCCGAGGGTCGGAGGGACGAGCCTCACGCCCTTGTCCCCGGGCTGCGCCACATAGTTGAAGCGGGCATAGTCCATGATCGACGGAGTCGTACCATATTTCGCAGTGAAAGCGGCGTTCCTCAAAGAGTCGGTCGGATAGGCCGAAGATGCTCCCATATTGTGCATGAGTCCGAGAGTGTGGCCGATCTCGTGTGAAATCACATAGACCATCGACTCGTCGATGATGTCCTGCGGCATCTTCACGGCACGTACCTTCTCATCGACCTGAGCTGTCTGGACGAAACGCCAGTTGTTGATCAGCTTGATGACATCGTTGTAGACCAGTACGGAGGCGTTAAGGATCTCGCCGGTGACAGGATCCACCCAAGACGGACCCATAGCGTTCATCGTCGCGTCAGGGACATACCTGATGCATGAATATTTCAGGTTGTCAGGATCGAACTGAGGATCCTCCTCCGCTGTAGGGAAGTCTCTGACCTGCATCACATCCTTAAGGCCGATGGCCTCGAAGGCGCGGTTCCAGGCGAGGACTCCTGTCTTGATCGGAGCCTTCCAAGCCTCCGGGAACGAATTGTCCACGTACCAGACGATCGGATTTCTGACAGTCACCTTCTGTCCGTTCTTCCAGGCGGTCGTGTCGGAGAGCTCAAGCCTCCAGCGGGATGCCAGCACATAGCCTTTGAACCCATCCTCGGCGGATGTGAGATTGTACTTCACACTGCCCTCTCCCGGGCCGACCGGGAACACTCCGATCCTCGAATCCTGCACACGGGCCGGCATCGGGTTCTCCGGAAGCAGCATAAACGAAACCGTGTAGGCCATCGAGCCGGAACCAACCTTGCCTTTCAGCATCAGGAAAGTCTTCGTGAAGTCCACATTGGAATGCACCTTCACGGAAGCGTTGTCACTGAATGCCTTGAGATCGCTGAACCAGGTTGATTTCTCGTCAGCCGCCTTAGTGAGGGAGAAGTTCTTTCCCTTCGGAGCGACCGAATTGATGAGCGGAGTCACCTCGAAGACCACCTCCGAGCTGTCCTTGCTCGTCGCCTGCACGGCGATCCTTCTCAAGACCTTAGGAATATAGCTGCGCTCGATGGCGGCCTGCATCCCGGGATCGGAACTCGTGGCGTTCGTGCCCGGAACAGTCAGCACCACAAGGCTGTCCTTGAGGTCAATCTGGAAATATGTCGGCTTCACATACTTATACCCGACGTTCAGATAGGCCGGATTGCTTGTGGCGGTGATGGTGCTGCCCACAAGCATCCTACGTCCCATCATATTCCTTGGAAAGCCCATATAGATCTTGTCCTTGGACGTGCGGTAGAGGTTGAACGTGCCGCCGCAGGCCGAATCGGCGACCTCCTTCATCAGCTTCTCGTAAGGGGTCTGCTTCTTCTTAGGAGCCGGTTTCTGAGCCGCTGTAGCCTCCGTCTGAGCCTTTTTCTTCTTTTTCTTAAACACGGACGCTGCCGCGTCTGTGGATGGGACCAACAGCGCGGCGGCGATCAAAGTCAGGATAATACTCCTTTTTGTCATAGATATTTCTTTATTGTTATTGATTATCAGTTTAGTTCACCCGATATTTATACATTACCGAAGCGGGATCCCAGAATATGCCCTCGTAGGACTTCACAAGGGTGTCGTCCGAGAATCTGTAAACGTACAGGCTGCCTTTCTTCTCTCCCGATCTGGACGGATTGTAGGTAGCGATGTAGAGCAGATCCTCTCCGTTGTCCCCCTTGTCCTTGCCAAGGAAGTTGGTGGCGATGTCCCGGATCCGTTCGCCGACAGGAAGGGTTATCGCCGGCTTGGAGACCGGAGCGCTGATCAGAGACCAACGGTAAACAGCATTGTCATAGACATAGTACACATCAGCCGAGTTCTTCGTGCCGACAAACTTGCAGTCACTGTCCATCTTCAAATCACCGGTCGTGAACGTGACGGTGCTTCCCCAAGTCTTCAAGGCCCCTGAACCTCCGATGCCGTCGGTGTTCTTGATGACATATTCATCAGGATTCGTCTTGCTTCTGAAGAGGACATAGAGGGAATTGGTCTTCGCGGTCCGCAGAGTGGCCATATTCACAACCTCATAGCCGCTGAGAGTGTAATAGACGGTTCCGGCGGAGGCGGTTCTTCTGACGGCAAGGCTGTCAGAGTTGCGGAAATATGGCGAGCGGATCGTGGCATCCTTGGCGGTCTTGCGAGAGACTCCTCCGAATATGCCCGTCATCGGCTTGATGTCGATCATATCGGTGTAGTCACCCATCATCATATCGTAGCGGTAGATGTGCGAGTTCTCACCGAGGATGAACGCCGCGAATCCGGATGTCGAAGCCAGCTCGCCGCCGAACGCCTTGAACCGTGAGCCGGCCGAAAGCATACTTGACTTCTTGAACAGCTGGAATGTCTTGGCCTCCATATGCCACATCGTACCGTTCTCGTCATCGGTGGCTATCAGAAGGCCGGAGTAGTCCACTTTCTTGACCGTGGCGTTGGACATAAACAACTCTTTTCCGTTCCGTAGTGTCTGTCCGGGATTGATGGACGAGAACACGTCAGGGAAAACCTCCTGCTTTCCGGCGGTGGCCTCCTCGGAAGTGAGTGTCTTGATGAACGTCAGGTGACCGTCTCCGGATTCCCCGTTGCTCAGGATGGTGACACCTTCGTCATACCCCGAGTTCACGTTCAGTGTGAAGTACTTGTACTGGATGCTTTCCCCGTTGTCGGCCCTGAGCCGAAGGATGAATGTACCCAGTTTGGTGAAAGTATAGTCGATTGTAGGCGAGGTCGAGACGTTCTCGATCGTCCCCGTCTTGAAGATGTGGTCGGCGACCGTCTTGCCGTCGGCCGGCTGTCCGTAGGACCATTCGTAGGAGACCTCACGGTCACTCTTGACGGTGAGTCCCTCGTATTTCAGTTCCACGCCAAGGTCGGCGTTGATCGTGTCCGAAGCGACCTTGAACTCGATCGGCGCAAGGTCAACTGTGTCTCCCTCGTCGATCTTCCAGCAGGAGGACACGGCCACGGAGAGCAGAGCCGCCGCTGACAAAAATTGGAATATTCTTTTCATTTCTTTATTCTCCGATTAATTGAGGAAACCATATCTGCCGCTGCGCGGGTCACCCCAGCCGATGCGGTTGTTGATGTTGACCTTGTCGCTGCCCATAACCTCGAAGTTAGGGTCGTCAGGATGCTCGGCATAGTACTTCTCGTAATATTCGTATAGAGGGCAGAACACCGAGCCCGCCCAGGCTGACATATAGGTCTGACGCCAGAATTTCAGCATTTTGTTGTTGTCTGAGCTCGGCTCCGCGTCGAGGTTCTCACCGTAGTGTGCGACACAATATTCATAGAAGACAGGGTTGGTCTCGGCGGTCTTGTGGAAGAGGTCGAGGAGCATCCTGAACTTCGCGGGATAGAAGTTGCCGAGGTCATAGTCCCAGCCCGGGTCGGCCTTGGCGGTCGGTTTCCACCAGGACGGGCAGGCCGGGTCACCGTCGTTGACATAGACCTGAAAATCAGGTGTCTTGATGCTTTGCGAGCTTGAGCTGTCAGCTGGAAGAGGCTCGAAATTCTCGAACGGGACAAGTCTCAGGTGGACACGCACATAGCCCCCATCCTTCATCTCCGGCTGACGTTTAAGTCTCACGGAGACTTTTGTGGAAGTCGCTCCGGCAGGAAGCACACAGTCCCCCACCTCGAAATCAACGCCTTCCCTGGCGGAGATCACCGGATAGGTGATGCCGCCGAAGACTATCGTGTCGCCCTCCTCACTCGGGACGCTCTCCAGCTTGAAAGGCCTGTCCTGGTCCGAGACAGTTCCCATAATATAGACAGGAGCCTCAACGTCAATCTCATCGTCTGCCAGAAGGGCGAAAGACTTGATCAGAACCTGCTGCCGGTCCTGAAAATAGATGTGGTCATTCTGGTCGGTGTCGTACATTATCCACGTTCCGTTGCAGGAAGTGAGGAAAAGCAGAGACGCGATGACCGGATATATTATATTCTTCATATTCATTTAGTTATTAATATTTTTCCTCGCCTCCAGTTCCTCGTCCGGAACAGTCAGCGTGTAGGTGGACGCAAGGTCGCCGTGGAGGGTCTTGCCGGACACGGTCGTGATGTCCTTCTTCTCCTTCTTCATATCCATCCAGGTAAGCCCCTCGCAGTAGAATTCCCTGTGGCGCTCCTCGAAGAGCAGGTCACGGGTCAGCGCGGTGCCGCTCTCCTCGAACGTCTCGCGGCCCCTTGACTTCAGAACCTCGTCGAAATACTTCACCGCCTTCGCCGGATCCTTGTCGATGTTGGCCTCGGCGACAATATAGTACATCTCTGGAAGTCTAAGAATATCATAGCCAAGGATCGACTTCCCGCTATAGGAGTTGTCCTCCGAGATGAAGCAGTTGTTCACAAGCTTGCGGCACAATGAATATGAGACATCGAACCAAGCCGAAAGCCTGTTGTCGGTCGACGCTCCGCTGTCCTTCTCGTAGATAGAGGCGTAGCCAGGCGCCAGGACAAGGGCGGAAGAAGCTCCTGTACCGTTGATGTTCAGCTTCTTCATCATCGCGCTCTCGTCATTGATGTAGAGTCCGAAGATCGTCTCGTTCAGGTCAAAGGTCCCGTTGTCCGGCTGCACGAACGCGCTGGTCGGACGGAAAGAGAACTTGCCGCTGGAGATCACCTTCTGGGCGTAAACCTCTGCGTTGTCCATATCGTTCATACTCCAATACACCCTCGCCATCAAGGCCTGAACAGCGTAAAGGTTGATGTGGGCGATCCTCGCATCCGTGAAAGCCAATGCCGTGTTGCTTCTCTCGGCAGGGACAAGGGTCTCATCCTCATCGAGATATTCCTCAGCCCTCTTCAGGTCGTCAAGAATATTCCGGCACACCTCATCGTAGGAAAGGAGCGGCGAGATGTCGAACGAATATTTCGTCACGTAAGGGATGGTAGTCTTTTTTTCAGTGTCGGAAGCCCAGTACGGAGGACCGAACAACTTGAGAACCTCGTAGTGCACGAAAGCCCTCAAAGCCAACGCCTCACCGAGATAGAGGCGGGAATGCTTGTAGGTGTCGATGTCGTCCTCGGCATGCTCCACAATGTTGTTGATGTGGTTGATGGCCTCATAGGCATCCTTCCAGATTTCCTTCTTTGTGGAAGTCGAGCCGCTGGAGGTCATCTCGCCCTCGGCCAGCTCGGCGTACTTGTAGTCCGAGGTGGTGAAGTTCTGGCTCATAACCTCCGGGAGGATGATCAGATGCTGACCGTAAAGGTTGCTTCCCGTCAGCTCGCTGTAAACTCCATAGAGAGCGTCCTCATATTCCTCGGCCGTCTCGAACATATTGATTTTCTCGCCTTTAGGATGGACATCGAGAAACTTGTCACATCCGGTCGCAAGCGCGGCGGCGATTATTGTCGTGAATATTATCTTGCTTTTCATTGTCTTTCCTCCTTGTTTAGAATGTCGGGCGGAAAATCAGGTTGATTCCGCGGCAGTACGGGTAGCTGGTTCCCCTCTCGAACTTGACGGTCGAGATGTGGGCGATGTCTGAAAGTCCGAAGCCGACAGCCAGTTTGCGGAGGCCGAGCCTCGTGATCGCCTTAGGCGCGAAGTCGTACATAACCTGAATGCTGGAGATGTACAGCTCGTTACGCTTCTCGACGAACCTCTCCGAGTACATTGAGGTGCTTGTGGACGTGCCGATTCCAAGGAAACGGGTGTGGTCACCTGGTTGCTTCCAACGGTCGGTGAACACCCGGCGGTCAACGTTATATTCAGCGTTGATGTTCTCCACCTTGTTCTGGAGCGTCGAGTTGTAGTAGTCGGCTCCGAAGGTGTAGGACGTGGCGATGCTGACGGAGAAGCCTTTGTACCTGACGGTGTTCATCCACGAGCCTTGCAGGATAGGGTTGGTGTTGCCGACTGCGACCCTCTCTTTCTCATCGTAGTCGTAGGTGTATTCACCATTCTTCTTTATGAATATCTCCTTTCCGGTCGCCGGGTCGATTCCAGCGGAACGCATAGCGAATATGTCGTACTGCGAGCCGCCCTCCTGCAGAAGGATCTTCGGCTTGGAGCTGTCGTAAGGGTTGGTGATGTCATCCTTGATGTCATCGGAGATCTTCTGGATCTTGTCCATCACGTGACCGCCGGTGAGGGTCATACTCCAGAACAAGTCCTTTGTCCTGATGATCTGACCGGAGACAGAGAGGTCGAGACCCTTGTTGTTCATCTGGCCGAAGTTCACGTTCATCGAACTTGTGCCGACAGAAGGCGGAAGGGTCACAGGCATAAGCATATCGTAGGTCGTGTTCGAGTAGAAGTCGAACGACAGGTTGAACCTGTTGTCCAGGAAGGCCGCCGTGATTCCGAAGTTGTTGTTGAAGGTCCTCTGCCATTTGAGGTCAGGATTGCCCATCTGCTTAGGCAGCGCGCCGATTCCGGAGACATACTGGTACTTGGAATCGTACTGATAGACTGTACGGGCCTGGTAGTAGTCAAACGAGACGCTGCCGGTGTAACCCATAGAGTACCTGAATGTAAAGGTGTTGAGCCAAGGAAGATTGTCCTTGATGAACTTCTCGTTGTGAAGGTGCCAGCCGGCTCCGAACGCCCAGAACGGGGCGAAACTGTTGCGTGAGCCGAACTTGGAAGAGCCTGAGGCCCTGTAGGATCCGTCCACGAAGTATCTGTTCCAAAGGCTGAAGTTGGCGTTGGCAAACACACCGACTCCCGTGGAGACCTTGTCCGAGCCGGACGGGTGGCCGGTCGGATAGCTGAGGGCGAACGACAGGTCGGACAGCTCGTCCTTGATGAAGCCTGTGGCGATGAACGAGGCGTTCTGCTTCCTGCTGTACTGAATATTGCTGCCGGCGCTTATGCGGAACATCGAGCCCTTGGTGTCCAAAGACTTACCATAGTTGATGACGATCTTGCCGTCGGTGGAGAGGCCGTTGCCGGTCGCGAGGCTGTAGCGTCCCTTGTCAGCCAGCTTGCTGTTCTCGTATTTCGCCATATCCGGAGACTCGTAGGTGTCGGCCTTGCTCCAGGAAAGTCCAAGATTGGCCTGACCGGTCACATAGAGTTCCTTGGTGATGTTCCATCTTCCTGACAATGAGTTCGTCCAGGACTGGGTCTGCGACTTGCTGAAACTTGAGAGCGTGGCCTCGTAAAGCGGGTTGGACACCTTCGTTCCCGATGTACTGAACGGATTGAAAGTGTAGTACTTGTAATATTCCCCGTCCTCATCCTTCATTGGAAGGTAAGGGTTCATCCTTGAGTACTGCGCATAGCTTCCGTAAGGGGAATCGATGCTGCGGTTCAGCGAGAAGCTGTTCTTGTAGGACAAGGTCAGTTTGTTGCGCAGATGGTAGTTCAGGCTGAAGTTCACGCCGAGGTTCCTTCTGTTGTCACCCTTCATAACTCCGTAGGTGTCACCGAAATTGGCGTTCGCGCGATACTCCAGTTTCTCTCCCCTTGAACTCAAGGCGAGGGAGTGCGTGTGGCTGAACGGCACACGGAGCGGAGCGTGGAGCCAGTCCGGATTCACGCCCTTGCGCACAAGCTGGAGCTTGTAGTCGTAGGCCTCGTCCATGGAGCCGTCAGCCGTGTCATACTTTCCCG